>ERZ791864.181-NODE-181-length-85844-cov-11.203534_pt1 | contig 85844 bp, 106 predicted proteins | sample MGYA00510282_ERZ791864 | MGnify/ENA primary metagenome ERZ791864 (study PRJEB30046, sample SAMN00792087) | human gut metagenome | study: EMG produced TPA metagenomics assembly of the A metagenome-wide association study of gut microbiota in type 2... | reverse complement strand
ACGGACCCACGATATGGCGAGCTAAATGCCCAGTATGTGATTGCGAATTTGAATATGATGCTTGTGAAATACGTAGTGAATTTTTAGAATCTCCTACGGATTATGAGATTATACGAGTAGTAGAATGCCCAAGCTGTAAATTTAAGATAAATCATAAAGAAAATCCAAAATCACCTACAGAAGTGAAGAAAGAGGATACTATGTCCACATAAATAAAATAAATTTATGAAACCATGGCAACAAATGAGGAATACCAAAATGCGAGTAAATTAACTGCCCTTACTTATATGATTGCAGGATGTTTGGGTTATTCTATTGAGAATCTGTTTAAATACCTGGATGCTACGAATTTAAAGGTAAGTGGACAAGAAAAGATGTTATTCAATAGAGTAAAGACCCAATTACATCAATTACAGACTAACCTTACTACATTAGAGGATATGGCTTTTAAAGTAATGGCCACTGATGAGGATGGGAAACTTGCTTATGAAGATGCTACTCATATTTATTGGGCAGCTTTCTTAGTATTATTAGATAGAGGGGGAACTGATAACTTATGCGACTTACGATTAAGAGCTTTAGTAGATAAGATTAGTCCCTATAAATCTCTTCTTAGATTGCCTGGTATGAGTTTAGCTTATCAAATGGCTTTTGCTCAAGTATCTAATGCTATAAGTAAAGGCGAATTTAGTAAGGAAGACTTTAAAAACCTATTAGAAGTTTATGAAGACGGAGCTAAAAAAACTAAAGGTTAAATTTGAGGGTAGGACCCTAGAAATCGATATTCAAAAAGAATTGTCTATCAATGAGAATATCATTAATTCTCAGCTACGAGAATCTCCTTCTAGTTATTATATTCTTTGTTCTCTTAGAGATAAGTATATAAAGGAAAGAGATTTACTAGCAAGGGAAAAGGATGAAGCCTATTCCAATGCTTGGGTATATTATAAGGATGCCAATGAAAGGTGGAATAACGAATATGTTTCTCATAAGGCAAATCTTAACAAGAAGTATTCTTCCATTTATGAGAGATACTTAAAAGCTGTAGAAAAAGCAAATAAGTTCATAGCTATATGTAAAGCTTATGAGAGTCGGGAGAATATATTAAGAACTATTAATGCGAATCTAAGAAAGGGTTAACCCATTGAACTATAAATAATTACTAACTTTTAAAAACAGTATTAGAATATGAATTATTCAATGACATTTATCTCACCTCTTGTGGCTGAGAAATTTAATCAAGAATTACCTGGATGCCCTACAGAAAACCGGGTACTTATTTTATCTCCAAAGGAGGTAAACCAAACTAAATCGGGTTTGATTATCCCTGAACAAGTAAAAGAGGGAGTTCCTCGTAAAGGAGTTGTAGTAAAGAGTGGGGAGATTACAGAAGAATATAAAACCTATCGGGAATTGGTGGGCATAGGTAGGATAGTTACCTATGGTTTGTATGCGGGTAAAGAACTTGAATTCGAAACAGATAAATTATCTCCTGCTCTTCAAAAGATCTTAGAGAAAAACGTTCTTACCGTATTGAGTATGAATGAGGTAGTCTATTCAGAACCGAACAATCAAAATTAATCATTATGATAAAAGATAAGAAGAAAAAGAAAGTTTCATCAGAGGGACTTTCTACAAAAGAAAAGATGCTAGCTAGAAAGAAACAGCTAGAATCTAAGGGAAATGGTAGTGGGTTAGTATATCCAAAAGAAGGAACTCTGAGAATGAGAATTAAGTCTCCTGGTGATGACCAAGAATTGGGTATCGAAATTATTCAATTCTACCTGGGAGGCAATTTGGGAGGAGTTATATCTCCGGCTACTTTTGATGAACCTTGCCCATTTATGGAGAAGTATCAAGAATTGAAAAACTCTAAGGATGAAGACGACAAGGAACTTGCCAAGAATCTGGTACCAAGAAGAAGATATGTTATTGGTGGTATAATCTATTCAGATGAAAAGGGTAGTAAGGTAGATTATGAAGGCAAAGATAAGGGAGTTTTAGTTCCTCGCTCAGTATACCAGGATATCATTGACCTATACCTTGATGAAGATGAGGCAGGTGATATGACCGACCCAAAAACTGGTTATGATATTAAGATAATACGTTCAGGGTCTGGTAAACTAGACACCACTTATTCTGCTCGTGCTTGCAAACCAACTAAGTTGGACAAGAAATATCAAGGTACAATTGACCTTGAGGGTATAGTTCGTTCTCAAATCAAATCCTATGATGAGTTGGAAGATTTACTTTCACAGTATCTAAATGAGGATCATGGAGATGGTGATGAGGACGATAAGCCAAAAAAGAAAAAGAAAAAGGGAGTTCACAAAGACCATTACATGGAAGATGATGAACCCAAGAAAAAGAAAAGAAAATATAAGTCGGACATTTAAGGGTTAGTAAATATGGTTTCATTAGAAGGTGGTAATTAGATTCGTTCTGTTATCACCTTCTTTAGTTTAAAGACATTACATTATGGCAAAGAAATCTAAGGTTGGTTTAAAAGTACCAACAGCAAATGAGATGGCAAAGAAATATGGGAGTATGATAAAATTAGCTTCAGAAGTTACTGATACAGATTTATATATACCTTCAACATTCTTTGCTTTGAATTACCTATTCGGTAAAGGTATCCCCTATGGTAAGTCGGTAGAAATTGCAGGGGAAGAATCTTCGGGTAAATCCCTGGTAGCTTATAATTTTGCTTATGCTACTCAACAACTTGGAGGTCATGTAATATGGGTAGATGCAGAACAATCATGGATGAACTCCTGGGCAGAGATTAATGGGGTAGACCCCTCAAAGGTAACTATTGTTAATGATACCCGTATTGAATATATTGCTGACGTAGTAGCAGACTTAGCAATATATCTACGTTCTCAATTAACTCACAATGAGCCAATACTCTTAGTAATGGATTCTATTGCAGCTACAGATTGTACAGACAATATTGATGCTAAGATGGTTGATGGTAAGGCAGAGATGGGAGGTAGAGCAAAGGCTCTTTATAAGTATTTCCGTATCAGAAGTGAACTATTCTACAAGTTGGGAGTATCACAGATTTATATTAACCAATTAAGAACTGCTTTAAATGTCGGATTTGGAAAAGATAACACAACAACTACGGGAGGTGCTGCACTCAAATTCTATGCTTCAATCAGAGCTGCTTTCTATTCGGGAAGGTCTGTTACAATCAAACAAAATGGAAAAGAAAGGAAAGCTGGGAAACTTGTCACAATCAGACTTATTAAAAATAAGGTTGCTCCTCCTCGACCTACAATTAGTAAATGCCCAGTATATTTCAACCCTAAATTCCATGAGGTTGGATTTGATAGATGCTATGCTTTAGAGGATGTATTGGTAGATACCGATGTAATAGAAAAAACCACCGGTGGATATAAATTGAAAGGGAAAACTCTTGCAAGAGGAGAAGAGAAATTCCAAAAGCTTTTGGAAGAGGACGATGAACTTCGTAGAAAACTTTTACGGAAAGCCGGAGTAAATACCATAGGTACTACTAAAAAACAATTGGAGAAGATAGAAACTAATCTCTTCCCGGTTGATGGTGTAGAATACGAAAACTATGCAGATTCAGATGAAGAGGAGGAAGAAGATGAGTAGTAAATATTATGAAACTTTAGAAGAACTCTTAAAAACTGTTAGAGAGAATTACTTACTAAGGTGTATCAATTACTATCTAAAACAAAAGCTTAAAAAGTATGAGCAAGAAAACAATATTATTGATTGATGGGGAGAATATTCTCCATCAGTCTTTTCATAAGTTCGAGAAACTTAAATCTACAGATGGCAAACCCAGTGGAGCAATATTCGGATTTTTTAAATCACTACATATGTACCTTACAAGGTTTGAACCTGATGATGTTTATATCTCATTCGATAATGGTCATTCTCCAGTAAGGATGGAGTTACTACCTAACTATAAGGGGCATAGGAAAAATATCTCAGTAGATTATGAGTCATTGCAAAAACAAAAGGCAGTGATAATGAAAATACTGGGTATGCTAAGAATTAATTATATATTCGATAAAAAGAAATCCACAGTATATGAAGGTGATGATTTCTTAGCATACCTTGCAATTAAAAAATTCCAATCCGAGAAAATGATACTTATATCATCGGATAAAGACTTTAACCAGTTGCTATCAAATAACCTGAGGATATATAATCCCAGAAAAGATGAGATGATAAGGATGGATAATTGCAAAGAATTATTCGGATATCATTCTCATGAGACAGTAGAATATTTAGCAATGGTTGGAGATACTTCCGATGATATATCTGGGTTTCCTGGTATAGGTCCGGTAAAGGCAAGGAAAATACTAGATGAAGGTAGGATTGAGAAATTTATTGCTCAGAGTAGAAACAAGGAATATCTTCAAATATGGAGAAGAAATGAGCAATTGATTGACCTCTTCTGGTTTGTAAGACATAACCCATTAGAGAAATTACCACTTAAGTCAAAGAAGAAGTTTAAGTATGAGAAATTCAAAGAGCTTTGTATCGAATACTCTTTAGCATCCTTCTTGACAAATGAATTTATAAAACCCTTTAAAGAATTACCTCATGAGTAAACGTATAATGTTTGTAGGTCCCTCAGGTATAGGGAAAACTACTTTAGCTAAGTATGTAGCTAAGAGAGAAGATCTACCTTTTATTTCTGGTAGTATGTCAGATTTATTACCTGCTACTGAAGGGGTATCACATAATGAAATACTATCTCTCGGTTCGGAAGCAATGTATAAAGCAGATTTTCAACTTCTGAACAAAAGGAACAAGTTATTCAAGGATAGAGAATACTTCGTAACTGATAGGAGTTATGCAGATTTGGCTGCTTATTTTTGGTATAAGCAATCAAGAACTTTACCAGAATGTGAAATGGAACATTTTTTTTGTCAATGTAAGACTTTAATGGAAGATCAATGTGATGTAGCAATCTTCTTACCATTAAATCTAGATACTTATAAGCATTGGTCAATGGAAGATAATGGTAAGAGAATACTTAACAGATTCTTCCAAGTTCAGATATCATCTCTTATGGGAGAATTGCTTGCAAATTGGGAAATATCCACTATTTGTATATCTGAGCTCGATTTAGGTATGAGAACGGAACAAATCAATTACCATTTAGATAGGATATGGGGAAAGAAGTAATAGCAATAGCCTTTTCAGATTTGCATATTAATCTCTGGGCTAAGTTCAATGAGAATAATCACAGGACCCTGAATAGTTTCAGGGTTTTGTCGATTATACAAAAACAATGTAGGAAGTATAATTGTCCAGCTTTATTCTGTGGGGACTTATTTCATAAGCCCGAGAATATGGACCAAGAACTTGATGAGATATGCTATAAAGAATTTAATAAGTACAATGATTATGACCCTCTATGGGTATACGCTATTTCAGGGAATCATGACATCAAGAAGGTAAGTAAAGCTGGTACACCTCCCTATAGCTGGCTTTATAGAGTAGAAAGGTATGGGATTTATATATTAGATTATGGGTCTGCTATCTTATCTTCTAATCATAAGGATATAAAAATATATGGTGTACCTTATATTGATAATAATATCGGTCTAAGTGAATATTTAAAGAATATTGAATTAGATAAGAGTCTTAAGAATATACTTTTACTACACACGGATTATCCAGGAGCAAAGGACACAGATGGTAGGGAAATAGATTCTGTAGAGAATCTCAATGTTAACCTTCTCAATAAGTTCGATTTAGTATTATGTGGACATATTCATAAACCTCAAAGACTTTCGAAAAAGGTCTATATGATTGGGGCAACTAACCATCAAAGAAGAACCGATAGAGATTGCGAATTGGGCTATTGGAAAATATATGAGGACCTATCAATGAAGTTCATCCCTTTAAGGGAATTCCCGAAATTCATTGATGTAGAATCTGAGGAAGATATTAAAGATGATGGCAATTATTATACTGTGATTCCCAAGAAAACTAGTACTCCCGTTAATAACAAACATAAGATTACTAAGCAACTTTCTAAGAAGTCACTAGCAAAGAGGTACTTAAAAGAGAAAGGTATCAATGATAAGGTTAAATCGAACCTATTAATAGAAACACTTAAAAAGGTAGAGTCATGCTAAGTTTTATGAATATGGATGTAGTGGGTTTTTGTTCAATAGAAACCCTGCATCTACAACTAAATCCAACTTGTACCATCCTTATCAAGGCACCAAATGGGAAAGGGAAATCAACTATTCTATCGGCATTAGTATGGGCAATATATGGGAAAAATCTAAAGGGTGTATCTGATGTAAATACCTGGAAGGAAGTAAGACCCAAAGATTACAAGGGGACTATGGTCCAGGTATTCTTCCAAAAAGACACCCATACTTATAAGATTGTCCGATGTCAAAAATATGAAGAAGTACTTGAGGATGGTGCAAAGGGCAAAGACCGATTAGTATTCATCAAAGATGGTGATATAATTGACATCAAAGGTAAGGGTAAGATACAAGATGCCATAAACCGAGAGATAGGTTTATCATATACTCTGTTTATGAATTCTATAATGTTTGGTCAGGGCATCAAACGATTAATACAAGAATCTAATTCTGATAAGAAAAAGATATTCGAAGAAGTATTTGATTTAGAATTCTTAAACCTTGCCAAAGGCATTGCATTACAAGATAAAAACAATATAGTGGCCCAGATAAATGAGGTAGAGCATCAATCTCAATTATTAAAGAAAGAATTAGAGGCAAACAAGGAGGCTTACTTCGACTTAAGAGATAGAGAGAAGTCCTTTAAGAAGAAAAACAGAGAAGAAAGGAAATCCTTGAAGCAAGATAGGGAGAAACTAACCAAGTTACTGATACAAAAACAAAAACAGATTAAAGATGAGGTAGATGCTTCTATAAAGATTAAGATTAAAAATCAGAACAAATTAATCTCTGATATCAGGGGTAAATTGAATAATGCTAAGAAGATATCCAATGTATCTCTCAAAGAGGTCATTAAGGAATTAGTAATACAGTTAGAAGGAGGTAACTACAAACGTGCATTACGAGATGCTAAATCAATATATAATGCGTTCTCTGATATTGAAAAATATGAGAAGAAATACTCAAAAGCCCAAGATAGGTTGGAAGAATTAGAGAACGTGGATGAACGATATAAGAAATTGAAATCTGATTGTGATGATATTGCTGATGACCTTGCTTCTATTGACGAAGATTTGGCCAAGCTCAAACAGGAAAAGCTTAAGGTCATGTCTCCCAAGTATAAACAGAAGCTTAAAGAGATTAGGAAAAACTTACGGAAAGTTGATGAGGATTTTCATAACAAAGAATTAGAGTTAGAGAATTATAATTGGTTAATTAATGACCCTCTTGGTAATAATGGGATTAAGGCCTATCTCTTCGATTCATCTCTTGAATTCCTTAATAGAACTCTGGACAAGTATTCAGAGGTACTTGGGTTTAGAATAGAGTTCAATATAGACCTGGGAACTGCAAGAAAAGATTTTGTTACTCTAATAGAAAGGGATGGGATGATTATGGATTATGATGAACTTTCGGGAGGTGAAAAACAATTATGTAATGTAGCAATGGCTTTTGCCATGAATGAATCTCTCACAGCATCTAAGGGTATTAATATTGCATTCCTTGATGAGGTATTCGAATCTTTAAGTTCAGATAATGTAGAAGTAGTTACATCATTGATACGTCACATATTCAAAGAGAAAACTTTATTCTTGATAACCCACTTGGATTCACTTCCTCTCGGTAATACCAAAATCCTGCAAGTGGAAAAGACCCAAGGCCTGAGTAAGTACCAATTACTATAATGGTATATAAAATACAATACACCATTATATCATGAACTCTAAGAATAAAGGAAATCGATTCGAAAGAAAGATAGGGGCTTGGTTTACGAAATGGACCGGGTACAAATTTGAAAGAAACAGAGCCGGGAGTGGAGCTTGGCATTCAAACAAGGACTCCACTTCTGATTTAACCTGTACTGATGAAAGGCATGCTCATAGATGTAAGATATCTATTGAATGCAAGAATTATAAAGAGATTAAATTTGAACATCTACTCTTAGGTAATAAGGGATGCGATATATTGAAATTTTGGGAACAAGCTTCTAAGGATGCAAAAAGAGCAAATAAAGTTCCCATACTCTGTATGAGATATAATTCAATGCCCTCAGAAGAATTTTTCTTTGTAGTTGGAAAGGGTCTATCTTCCGTATTATATAAACCCCTATTCGATAAAGCCAATATTATGGTAATCGATGTACCAAAGATAGATGAGATTCTTTATGTATTCATGGCTAGTGATATACTGAAGAATGTAAACTATAAGTTAGTACATAAACAAGCTAAGTTAATTCTTAAAAATCGGTAACTCATGAAGAAGCATACCCCATACTCATATTGTATATTTTACCTTGAAAGGAAGTACTGTGATAAAATCAATAAAGAACTTAAAGAAAAGGGGTATGACCAAATCAAGGCAATTATTCCTATGGTAAATGTATTAAGAAAAACCACAAAGGGTAAGATGATATTTGAAGAAGTACCAGTATTATTCAATTATGGTTTTATGAGAATGCCAACTAAATTAGCATTCTCAAGGCCTTTTCTTAATAAGTTACGTAGGAATATATCTGGTATCAGAACTTGGTTACGTAATACTGAGACAATGCACCCAAGAAAGAAAAAGGTAAGAATTGACAATGCTGAAGACTTTGATGATTTTTCTTTAGTGGCTACTTGTAGTAGAAAAGAAGTAAGGCGATTTAAACGTATTGCTAGAGAGAACAAGAAGTTTTCGGTAGATGATTTAGTCAATGTAAAACCGGGAGATTACTTAGTATTACGAGGTTATCCCTATGAGGGAGTAGATGCTACAGTATTAGAGGTTGACCATCTTTGTAAAAGAGTAAAAGTCCTTATATACCCAGAAATGGGAAGGATGGAAGTATGGTTACCCTTTGACAACGTTATCTATAGTGTATATTTAAACCATGACCCAGATAAGCTTTATGCTAATTCTGGTGAATATGACCCCAATCAGATAACCAATGAAGCAATTGATAGTATAATGAGATATAGAAGAATTTAATGTTATGAACGAAGCTCAACAAAAAGCCTGGAGTTGTTTAATTGATAAAGAACAACAGTCATTATTCCTTCAATTATCCGAAAGTAAATCTTCATGGGAAGCTGGTGAAATTTTAAAGTTATCTCATTACAAGTATCTTGAAATCCGAGAACGGTCAGAAAAATTCTTTAGGCTATTCTCGGATTTTTTTGAGAAACACACTTCTATCTTTCGACCAGATTGTCCCTGTGAGAGAAACTTCCAAGATTATATGGAGGGATGTTTAGAGAAAAGATTAAAGAGAAAAGATGCCAGTATATATACTGGGGACTCTACTCAATTACTCCCAAAAGTAAACTCTAAGAATATAGAGAGGAATATGAGGAGGTTAAAAGAGTCTGACGATGAATGGGATATGGATACTCTAAGATTAATTCTTGAATTTGATAGGTGGAATAATTTTAGAATACTACCCAGGATGCTACAACAGCCTTCTGCATTTAAAAGGAGGTCGAATAAAAAGGATAAGATATACATCAAATATCTCCTTAATAGAATACCCGACTGGATGCACACTAAACTTAAAGAGAGGTTTAGATATAAAGTGAAACCAGGTAAAAAGAAATATTGGGTAGCTCTAATATCTGAGGACTTATATACTGATGGTTATCTACTATTACCTGTGAGGCCACTAGAAGAAGTAGTCAGTGAGTTTAGTAGATTTTATATGTATGTATTTGAAACTAAAGATGATGCTGATACTTTTGGTTTCATGGTATCTAAGTTTATGATTAAAACTGGTACAGTAAAGCTCGGGCAAAAATTCTGGCCAGAGTACAGATGCTGTGTGGAAAGAGCAGTAAACTATAATCAAGTGAACAACATAGAATTCAATATAAAGAAATTAGACATGGCATATAATATCCATACACACAGAAAACCGAAGAAACCTAAATCTACTGCCGTAGAACGGGCAAAAACCTCGGATTTTTATAAAAAGAAATAGAAATATAGTATATAATTCAAATATTATATTTATATTTGCATAGTGAAATTAATGAATACTTAAAATATTAAATATATGGCAAAAAAGAGTAGAAAAGACCTGAAAGCTCCCTCCAAAGAGAAATCGAATTTCCTTGGTGCATCAGGGAGAAACATGACTTACAAGGATCTAAAGAGAAAGGCTATCATACTTGGTATGCCTTTTCCTGATGCTTGCTCTGCTGGAGTATTTGATCTACTTCATTTTATAAATGTTTCAGAAGAAAAACCAGACAGATCCTTAATAGATAAATATGATGATTGGATGGATAAGCAATTAGAGAATATTGGTTATTCAAAGGATGATCCACTAAGGAATTCTCGATTAAGGCTTGGGTTTCTTGGAGAAGAGGGGGAAAATGGGCAAAGAAGAACAAAACGGGTACCAGGGATAAAGAAACCTCGGGAAAAGAAACCTCCAAGAGAAAGAGATGAATTCAATCTTATCAAGGGTACTAAAAAATCTTATGTATTTGAATTGACTGCAAAGGGTTTTGAACTTGATAGGATTATTCGGAGAATGAAGAAAAAATTCCCTGAGGCAAATGAGAAATCGATTAACCTTTGGTATAGAATGGCAAAAAGGAATATCAATGGTAAAACTAAGGGAGGGAAATAACGAACCGATACGACCCGATAGGTATTATATTTGGACTTGGAGACCAGATACCACCAACAAGTATATAACTGAAAAAAGTCTATATAGGAAACACTTAACTGGTATCCCATATTTCACTAGACATCACGTAAAAGTTACTTTAGTTTATCTTTATGGAGTTGATGTTCTTCAATATATCCATATAATATCTGGAAGGAAACTAATAAGGCATGGTATTAAAGAATTATCCGATATGAACGGTACCCGATATAAATGGGGATATACTAAATTTTGGTACAAGGGTAAATTTGTACAAGCGAAGAAATTCATAATACCCGATGAATATCATATTGATAAACACCGACGAAGAAGATTTATGGTTCAAATGCACCGAGTCTTTAAGTCTAAAGGAAAAAAGGCATTCGATGAAAGATACTCAATTAAACTCTATGGACAACGGCAGGGCATATCTACCGAGCATCTCCACGCTAAGAGATTACAGGTCCGTCTTGCTATCTTACAGGATTTACAACAAGCTTCCTCCAGAGGAAAGACATAGGTTCAATATACTTTTCTTGCAGTACCCTCCATTGGTAAGCTCATTAGCTTTATATTTGAGAAAGAAAATGAATATCCCAATACAGAAGGTACTATTTATTAAAGCACAAAGAGATATGATTGACATATTTGATGAGGCATCACTTAAATTTATCGGATATCTGCCAAAAGAAAGGTTTATCAAGAAGTCTCTTTTATTTCAAGGGTTTACATCATTAGAGAGTATTAAACTTAGAAGTTCTTATGCTTATATAATGACCAACAGGTTGATAGAAAATAAGATATGGGTATACCCAATTCGATTATCAGATAACTATAAAACAATGAAAAAGGGAAAATATCTATCCTATACCGAAGTATTCGGAAAGGTTGGTATTCCTGGAATAACCAAAATTAGATATAGCAATGAACGATAAACTATCAAAGGTGGGTTTAGTAACCCATGGACCTATTAATCCTTTCATAGGTAAGACGTTTAAAAAGGTAACCTATGATAAACACCATAAAGAGATTAAATCTGAAGTGGTAATCATAGAATCTCAAATAGAATTGAAAACAACTCTAGATGAGATTAAACAATTTAACAGTGATAACGAAAATCCCGGAAACGGAAATTATCAGAAACTTATAACAGAGTGATATATTTATTAATTTATTAACCAACTTAAACATTACGAAAATGGCTAAGAAGAAAAAAGAAGTGGAACTGAAAGAAGTTTCCAGAACAGAAATCAATGGTGCAATTATCATTAAGTATGAAGATGGCTCAGTAAAAATCATCCCGGCTCCTATTACCTTGACTGCCGAAGAAGCTGAAGACCTTTTCGGTTCTGAATCTGATGACGAAGAAGAGGAAGAATCAGAAGATGATGATGATTCCGAAGAGGAAGAAGAAGAAGAGGAATCGGATGATGACGATGAGGAAGATGATGATGATGATGATTCCGAAGAGGAAGAAGAAGAGGAAGAACTGACCGGTGAAGAACTTGCCGAAATGGACTTCGAAGAACTTGAGGATGTCTGCGACGACAAAGATCTTGAAACTGACCCAGACGATTACGATGAAGACGACATCGAAAAACTTCGTAAGGCAATTGCCAAGGAATTGGGTCTCAAACTTCCGGCAAAGAAAGAAGCCAAGGGAAAGGGCAAAAAAGGAAAAAAGTAAGAGACTATGAGGGAAGGAAATATTACTGGGAAGGAGACGACCCAAGGGATGACCTTCCCTTTTAAAAACTATTTAGTAACATAACATTAAAAATTAAAAGAAATGGCAACAAAGAAAGCTGACACCAAGAAAAAAGGTGACGAAAAGAAAGACGCTGAAAAGGAAGCAAAACGTAAAGCTCGTCAAGAGGCTCTGAAAAACAGACCTGCTGAACAACGTCCTAACAGTAAGCAAATTGACATCATTGCAATCAACGACAAATCCAAGGTAATGAACTTTGGTTATGCCGTAAAGAACAAGGAGGGCTATCAGGGAGTAGTAGTTACTTCAGTTTTGGTTACTGAGGGTAAACCGGTATCTACTTCGGTTGCTTTCGTTCCGGGCAATCTTACTGTAAAATCAAAGAAGGGACATGGAGTTATTTGTTCTCCGAAAAACAAGAAGGACAAAAACGAAGAGTCCGAAACAGAAGATTAATTTTTGGCACATCCTAAAAAATCTATCTGCTAAATCAAGTTTAATCTCATAATAAAGAAAAGGTAAACAACCCTACACACTTAGGACGTTGTTCATCGTAAAGCTCATTGCCTGTGAGGGTAGTGGGCTTTAATTTTATTACCCATGGATAAAGAGAAATTAGCAATTCGAAAGAATATTCGAATACTTGCATTAGATAATCTAATAAATACTTATACTGATGCACTAGAAGATAAAGAATTAAACCTGGAATCAGATGAAAGGGAACTTGCAATCAATATCATACATGAGGCAAAGGAGATGCTATCAGAAGAAATCCAGGAAGTAGTTAACCCAGTAATACAAAGACCCAAATGGAAGAAATAAGTATAAGAACTCTCTTATCAAGTCTTAAGATGACAGTTAATGATATACAGTTTACTCATTATCAAAAAAGAGTAGCATTTGAAAAGGGTAAGAAAGGAGATTGGCAAAAATATAAGTTAAGGATCAGTTATCTTCAGAGGAAGTTAAAAGGCCTAATGGATAAACTAAACCGAAAACTTAATGGTATTATAATCACTGTCACTTATCAGGTTGGGGATAAAACTTACGAACAAACTTTTACTAATCTTACTCAGCAAGAGGTAGTAGACATATTACAAATAAGGGCTATTATGGAAAATGCAAGTGTAGAAATCCTAGAAATTAAAGAAATCCCAACCCAAATTAGGGAAGTATAACTATGGTATTATGTAAATCGGAAAATTCATTATTCACCAAATATAAAGAAAATGGCTAAGAAAGACAAGAAGAGCAAACCGGAATCTAAGACTCCGGAACTCACCAAGGCAAAGAAAGCTTTAGATGCTTACCTTAAAGAGAACAAGTTGGACCCGACTAAGGATTGGACCAAGGACAAGAAACATGGTAAGAAGGTTACAGAACTTGTAAATAAGCTCAACAAAGAACGGGACAAGGTAGCTGCTGCTTACCCAGAAGGTGACAAGGAGAATACCAAGAAATTGGTAAAACTCAGTAAAGAAAAAGGCAAGAAAGAGGAATCTGAAACCAAAGAGAAGAAGGAAAAGAAATCTGCCGGTAAAACTGCTACCAAATATGATTATCCTCTTATTGATGGCCGAGAAATGACTTCTGCCGAAAAAAAGAAATATCGTATGGAGCAAAGAAAGCTTGCTTCAGGAAAGACTCCCAAGGAACCGAAGGAAACCAAAGAGAAAAAGGAGAAGAAGGTAAAAGAAAAACCAGCTTCGGAAAAGAAAGAAAAGAAGGCCAAAGATAAAAAGAAGAAAAAGGCCGTAAAAGAAGAGGATTAATCCCTTTTATATAAGTATTCGTTAATAATGAAAAAAGGCCTGGCAATATTACTTTGTTCAGGCCTTTTTATTTACCCACACTTAATTATATGGAACAAGAAGTATATAAACCAAAACTGAGAATCACTACACTATCAGAGAATGGTACCCCTTTATCAGATAGGTTAGTAGATGCTTATACTGAGATGAACTCAGGTCCAAAGGTACAGCATAAGGGTCCCGTAAGAGTAGAAGTAACTCTCACAAATAAACAAGATATAGATAACTTTAAAGAATACTTAGATAGGCTAACTGGAGTATTACCCGCTAAGACCCCAACTGCTGGTAGAGGAAGACCTGCAGGGACTACAATTAAAAATCTTGAATCACCAAGGGAGGATATTCTTGCAGATGTAGAGAAAATGGTTGAAGAAGGTAAAAGCCAACAGGAGATTATTAAATACCTAAGAGAATTAGGGTTTATATTTATCCTTACAGAGGACTTTCTTTATCACTTTCCCGGATTTGAATTCGATAAAAAGGATGTTGGAGAAGCAACCGACAATAAGCAATATCCCAATTCATTCTCCTGGATGGCAAGATGTATCAAACGAGCCAAAGATCCCAAGGCAGATAAATTTGATCCGATGGTCATCTTCGGTTTCAGCATTCTTGGTGGACCATCGAAAAAGATTATTCCGTACCTTTATAAAGAAAGGAGGAAACCATTAAGGGCTCAAGTGGGTAAGAATGTAATATCTTTCTCTCAAGCAGAATTTACTAAATTGCCCAAATATATGAGGGAAGATGAACGAATCAAGTTCTCTACAGAGCAAAGACAATTACTTCTTAATCCAGAGAAAAAGCCATCTAAATTCTTTATGCGATGGGTAGATGATGCTATATTCCCTGACTCAATCAAGGAAAAGATCGAGGAAATCAAGAACCGCTAACACTTACCTCAGTATTTATTGAAAAGATATTTTATATAAAATAATTTTAGTATATTTGCATAAAGAAAAGTTTAATTATGGACAAAGAAACAAAAGACATTGTAAAACTCATCGCTGGTATTCAAATCGAATCACTAAACTCTTTGAAGGAGGATATTTCTAATGGGAATAATATTGCCCAAGACCTAATAAAGAAACTTCTTCAAATTGACAATGACGAGATTATAATGGCATTAGATGAACATATCGAATTATATACAGAGATTGAGAATACTCCTCAACTGATAAATATGCTAAGCGAATATCAGATGTTAGTATGCTCACACATATTATTCAGAATGGAAGATGAATGGGTACATAACAATTCCCAGGGAGTACTTGGTACTTGGGCAATTTTCCAGAAAGCCAATCTCAAATTTCACCCAGAATTAACACTTTTAAAAATTTAATACAGACATGGAGAAGAACGAATACTTAGAATCAGTAGAAATGAACACCGGGGTTGAAATGATTCCCTGCGAATCCTCTAACATTGAGGGCTTTGGTTACGACTCAAAGAAACAACAACTTTGGGTTGCTTTTAAAAATAACCGAGTATATCGCTATGATAAGGTACCTTATGAAATCTGCAATGGTTTACACCAATCAGAATCAAAAGGTAAATACTTAAACCATAATATCAAGGATAAGTTTAAAACTACCGGATATGAACTCAGAAACTAAATTCATATTGGGCCTGGTAACTCTGGGAGCAGTGGTTTACTTCATAGGTGAGAATAGAACTCATCCCATAGAAGTGAGCACTGCTCCTTCTCGTTTTGAAAGTCCAATAATTCGGTTGGATTATCTTTCGGATAGTTTAGGAATTAAACCCAAAGAAGAGAAAGAGAAACAATGGTATAAATATAGGGTAGAAATAGAGACGATTCCAGAAAATCAATTATATAAGATTGAGAAATCTGGATATCAGCAATATGAAATTTCTAGATTAGGTGAATCTTACTCTTATGTGACCTATGAATTTACATCAGATAAGGTAATGACTACCGAAGAAGCTTATGAATTCGTAAAAAGACATCCTGAAAAATGTACTCGTGTACCTAATACTAAAACCGAGAACATTTATGATAGATATAATGACGAATACGAAAACTATATTAATGACCCAGAGGACGAAATAAACTATCCTCCAGAGGTCTTTGACTTCCTAGCCGATTAACCTTAGCAAATATAAAAATTTATTTGATTTATTTTTGTATTAAAAATATTATTCTTATATTTGCATAAGAAATCAATTTACTAACATTTTTAATATAGACATTATGAAAAAGAATGAAAACAAGGTTACTAACCTTATCAGCAACAAGGTTGCAGAACAACTTGAAGGCATTAAGAATGCAAAGTCTACAACTTCTAAGGCTTCTAAAGAAAAGGCCAAAAAGACTAAAAAGGAATTGGTAGAAAATGCTCAAGAAGCTGCCAAATCTTTTGCCAATGCTAAATTGGTAGAACTTACCCCAAAGGAAAAGCCTGCCAAATCTAAAAAAGAACAGGTAGTCAAGGAGGTAAAAGAACAACAGAAACCTTCCATCATCGAACAAGTAATTTCCAATCGGGAAGTTAAATATGTATACCCTGCCGATGTAGTTGATACTCTTGCCCGGAAAAAATGGAGACAACAAACTCGCAATGAACTCCACAGATTGGAACTTGCCATGGCTCGTATCAAGGATTCTAACTCAAAGGAATTCAAGGCTGCGGCTAAGGCATACGAGGACTTTAAGAAAAAGGTTCTCAAACCAGAACAAGTTGCATAACCCTTTATTAACCAAGTGCCTGGGATAAATAACCTGGGCACTTTAATTCATACAAAATGGATTACACTATCTTCTCTGATAAGGAGATGCTTAAACAGGATAAAGAACTTGTCGAATTACATAAACGTTGTTGTAAGTCTTGGCTGGTTCAGCATTCACTTAAGCATTCTAAGATAAAGAAGTTCTTCATAGTTTATGATTGGTATATTAACCCTCATAACGTAAGGAGCTTCTTTTTTAGGCCTATACACATCTTTATTCAAGCATTGCTTTTAGGTCAACTTGATAATATATCCGATTACATAGATAATAACAAAAATGGAAAACGCAAAAAGAAACGAACCAGAAAAGTATAACGTACTTTACTGCAAAGGTAAGTACCAGTATAAATCCAAATATCCCCAGATTGATGCTAAACACAAAATTGTTTATTCAGGACCAGTAGAACCAATGGCACCAATCTGGGATAATATTTCGGATATACTTCGGAAGTCAGAAAGAATTTGTACTGAATCTCGTAGAGAATTAAAGAAGTTAGAAGAACGTTCACAGAACCAATTCTACTTCAAGAAGAATGGTATCACTCACATAATTATATACAAATGTTTGGGACAATAGTAAAAGACCTATATATAGGTAAATCGAAACTGATAATTAAATGTAATCAAAGAGAATTACCACAAACCACCTTAGTAATGGATGTATTACAACCTACAGGTTTTACTGGTAATATGCCAGATTATGGTACCTATGGTAATTTACTTACTACTGGTGAATTTGAAATAACCCCAATGATGCCTAAGCATAGGCTTTATGTTACTGGTATACCGAAAGGGGCAATCCTTGATAATTTTCGAATTAGAAGGGTTTATTGGTCCTCATACTATGAGGACGATATAAGGGGATATTTATTTCAGATAACCGATGAACATCCCAAGTTAATAATCACAAAGTAAAGTTATATGGAAGCAATAGATTATGTCAAGTTATTTAAACTCGACCAAGAGAATTATGATTTCAAAAGGGAAGAGTTTATATCCGAATTAGGTAAAGATTTTCTAGATTATTGCCAAACTACTACTATAGGTATAAATCCAAAGCATGGGTATATCTATTACTATCGGTTTAAGGAAATAATAAAGAATTTCGAAACTAAATTCTGGGCAATCTCGAAACTTAAGGTAGGGGAACCCTTTACTCAGAAATTATGGAATGCCTTTTTCGCTACGCAGGTAGTACCATTGAGGAAAAAATTATTCCCTGAGGTACAAAAGTTAATCGAAGAACAGAAGGGGATTATCCAAAATGACCCAAGGCCTAATAACCCTTACCGTAGTAAACAAGACAAAAAACCTTCGAATCCTAAAAAGGTAAAATATGGCAAAGGAAATCCTAGACCTTCATGGCAATAAATTTAAGGTAGGGGATTATAAACTTTGCCTTAAAATCCCAACAACGGGGAAAGGTAATTTGATATTCACCAGGGACTTAATCTCTGGTGAACCTTTTAATTTATCAGTGAATAAGAAAAAGTATAGGGGATATTTCTATAACCTATCTTTGAATTTGTATGTAAGATATGATTTAGAGTATAGAGGTTATGATGAAAGTTCCGATATCAGAAAATCTCATTTGTATGTCAGAAAAAAGAAATAAGATAGTAAGATTCCCAAGACCTATGGGGACTACAGCTATGGCATTAGAATATCAAAAGAATCCAGATGATAATCTTTTGATGAAGATACATAATTACATTATCAATCAATGGCTGATGGGTAATGGTGTATTATGTGGTATTACCTATGATATTAATACCTTCTCATACCGTATGGGCATAGATATTAATTACATACGTGTATTTATGAGGGATAGGCTATTAAGCTCTAGAATATGGGATAAAGATAAGGCAGAGGATTTATTGCAAGCTTTAATGGGAGAACAACTAGCATGGGCCTTGGAAGATCGTATGGAGATAGCCCATCAGGTTAACATCTTGAGAGAGTCTCAGGGTGGAAAATATGTACCTTTCATATCTTCTGAGTTAGGAAAAGCACTTAAATTAAAACTTGAATCTTCTACTTCACTTCAATCAATTGTACGTAATCTTACTGGAGGGAGCACTACTAATATATTTGCTCAATTTAATCAACAGAACAACGTGACTCAGCAAAATGCTATCACAGTTGAAGAGGCCCGTCAAATTGTATTGGAATCCCAAAGGGTAATGGATAAAACGGAAGAAGCTAAAATGTTAGAGTCAAGATATGACCTCAGTAGTTTACCAGAAGTTGTTGCTACTAAACAAGAGGGAGTAGATACCAGTAAGGAGGGGCTTAACTTGAATAAAGCTGAGCTAATGCAAATCACGGATGACTATAAGGGAGCAATGTCTTCATTCTCAAAAGAACATCATGAATTGAGGAGAGAGATAGAAATGAATATAGACCCAGATGAAGAAGATCCAGAACTTTATACTTACGAAGAAGAATTACCAGAAGAGGAAGACAATAGCTCTTTTGCATCTCAATTTCTCCGGAATAATAAGCTACCGTAGTTATATGGGATTATTGCATATTTAAAAAGAAAGAATTATATTTGCATATCAATTTTAAAATAGACAAAAAATATGGAAGTACAGACCAATTGTTACAAGAAAACCAAGATTAACAAGGTTAATCAAGGTACTTACTTTAAATTAAAGCCAACGGAAATTGCTCCGATATGGGTAAGAGATCATTATGATAGAAGTTCTCAATCTTATGCTTGCCATAAATATTATGACTCTAATCATGAAAAATTCTTCAAGGGAAATCGAGACATATACATTAACTTTATATTTTAATCACATGAGCTTATTTAAACGAAAAAGATGTTGCCGGGAACTCATTGCTATTAAGAATGGTAACTTGGTATTCAACTTAAACAACGAGTATGTTAATACAGTTTATCATACTTTACGAGCAATGATAAGGAAATCTGGTATATTTAATGAAAACTTATATTTTGACCTATATAAGGAATATCAAAAACATTACGTTGTCTATGATGTAGTACCTTCCTTACTACAATATAAGGTACCCCTAATATTCTCGGGTAGATTTCCTGGAATCATCTTTGATAACCAGTTTACATTTGAAGAATTAGTACCTAATGCTTTAGTATATCACCAATTGCCAGATAAGTTCAAGTTACCCGAAAACTTAGAGAAAATCCTTTTGGAAGTAAGAAAAAGGGTATCTACTTATATAGACACCGAGGGTATATCGGATAATGACTACAGGAACTTAATTCGAATGAACTTCGTAAAACAGTGGGAAGTATTCAAAAAGGATCCTTCACTTATAGATTGCTATATGGATGCTCAATTGGGCATGCTACATATGTGGGCTAGAGTAGAGAATAAAACTATAGTAAAGAACATAATCGAAAGAACTCAAGATGAACTAGCTCAAGAGTTCTTATCTAAAAATGATACGTATGGAAAATAAAGAAAAATTCGCCTTTAGAAAGGTACCCATGAATCAGGATGTAGAAGTAGAGTTTATCAAACTTCTAACGGAGAATCAAGAAAAGTCAGATGAGAGTTTATTAATGGCTTTTAAGGATAAGATTACTTCGAATAAGGTGACTTGCCATGCTGACATGCTATCAAGAACTTCAAGTCTAATAATCTTTCAAACTTCTAAGTTCAGTAGATTGGCTTTAGAATATAGAGATTATGAGATTTGGGTGTTTAGTAAGGCTAAAACCCTAAACTTGAACAAAGAAGCAAACTGTTTATACGAAACATGGACATTAAATAGATTCCGGATATGATTAAAATGACTATGCTAAATGCCGAAACTATTCAAGATGAATGGTTACATGAGGCCTTAACAAAAGGCTTAAAGGAATGCGTAACTGCTCCAATCCTAACTTTGGACCCAACTAAGCCAGAACCCATAAAAAGAGCCGAAATGATAATCGAGAATTTTTCCAGGGAAGACTGCAAATGTATACCAACTTTAGTAGTACCCGGGAATCTAATTCAAATGTTACTACCCAAGGATGAGGTGCTTATCTCAATTATCTTTCAATACCGTGAGAAGAACACATATATTCAAGCTGTAATTCAAAAACTACACTACTATGAGCCAGACAACAAAGCGAATATGCAGGATAGCAGTAACACTGAGGCCTAATAAGGTCTATATAATTACTTTGGATCATTATATAGAGAATCTAGTTCCCCAAAGGTTAACGGGATATCTGATGCCTTTAGTCAGATACTATTGGGGATTTGATAGGGGTACTAAACTCGAATATGAAGAGTTCGGTGGATTTACCGAAGAGATAATTCATATTGGGTTTGAGATTTGGAAAGACCTTGGAGATGGAATCCTAAATCTTGATAAGGCTGAATGTTTAACACCCAGTAATGAAGCCCTAAAAGACCTTATCAACCAATTGAGAATCTATTATCAATCTCAAGAATTATCTCAGAAGATTGGGGAATCTATTAAAAAGATAATCAAAGAGGAATTAGAAAAGAAAAATCATGATTTGAATCGAGTTGGCTATGCTGCTTTATGCTCTTCTGCTCCATATATCCTTGAGGATGCTTGCAATTATGCCAAGAACACATTGGTTCTCTAAATTTGAAAGGCAGTCTAATCCACTGCCTTTCATAGCGTGTACACATCCTCAGCCTCCCTAAAAATAAATTAGATATATTTTTCTATAAAAATAAAAATACTTATATTTGCATATCAATTTTAAAATAGACAAAAAATATGAAAACGAACTCAGTAACTTACAATCAGGCAGACGAATTAACTAAGGTAGTTCGCAATTTCTTAGAAAAGAAATCTACATTTGAACTTGACTCCGATGAAAAGGGTCATCTCTTAAATCTTCTAATGGGACTTCTCATTCAACTGGAAGAGGATTACAAACTCAATTGCTTGGATATAAACCAGGTACAAATTTATGATACTACCTATTATTCTTTCATTTTCGAATCAATGATAACTGCAGATACCAATCCCTATAAGGGTCAACTGGCAGATGCTGCAGTTCAATTTATGAATGACTTTACTGATAATGATGGTATGTTCATATCATTTAATCAACTCGATAGAAACAACTGGATTTTCCAACTTAATTTCTCAATATCATGACAAAGTATAACGTTAGTCCATTAGTTGCCCAGGAGATCGAAATCTCCACGGGCACTATTATTAGTGCTACCTGGTGCAGATACTTTATTTCAATCACCTTACACCAATGCTATATAGAAGCAACATGGAAAACCCGTCCCAGGAGTAATTTAGACGGGCATAAAGAAACTTTTAACTCTTTACAGGAGTATCTAGATTGGTTTGCTAATCTTAAGAAAACTTACGGAAGGAGAATCTCTCGTAAACGAATGGTATATGCTGCATACGATGAAATAACTCGTACATTCACTTACAAGCCGTACGAGAACTGGGCTACTAGACGTTCTAAAGAGAAATTAAATAAGCCAAATAATGAACCGTTATTGGCCGATGAGTTATATTAATTCCTAAATCCATTAATGTATCTCCCAGGGAGTTCAGAAACACCAACATCTGGGCTCCCTTTATTGCAATTATTATTGCAGGAATAAAATATTATTCTTATATTTGCATAAGAGAAAAATAAATAATAATTATTAACCGACCTCGAACAGGGTCACAAAACTTATTTCTTATGACAACTATTAACGAAATCTCAAATCACATTATGGGTTACTTTGATGGAACTCTTGATGCTTTTGGTTACACTGCTCAATCAATTAACGAAATCTCAAATCCGGATGAATCCTATATGGGAACTCTTAATCTCCAATTCCGGGATTATCCCATAGACGATGACGAAAAGGAAGAAACTTACTGCAGAGAATCCGATGCTTTTGAACGAGTAGTTCTTAGTTACATTAACGGATTGCTTCAAAAAGAATATCAGCATCATCCTGGTGGTCAACTAAAAGAACTCAACAATAACCATCATTATATGGCAAATGCTAGCGGAGATACTATCCAGGTACATTTCAATGACACATCCCTTTTCATTATAATTACCATGACAGGGCAATATTAACAAAAAACCTCTGGGAGGCACTCAAAACACCTCCCAGAACCTCTTTATTTATAAAAATAAAAGTAATTATAGAAACAAGTTTAGAAATAATTTTGTATATTTGCATAAGAAATCAATTTACTAACATTTTTAATATAGACATTATGAAAGAATTAAAAAATTTAGATGCCATCCGAGAACTGCTTGCTTCTCATCCTTTTTACACTTATGATTACACCGATGGTATTCACATTAACGAGGATAACTCTAATTCAATCTATTCAATCGACTTAGACAATGATCCTCTTGCTGCCTATATCTCTGGGTATATCATCACTTATACTTCAGAGGAAGCTCTTTTCGAAAATCTAAAGGAAAACATCATCTCCCACATGGATTTAACAAAAGGTGCCGACGACCAATACTATGATTATTCTCCTTCACAGGTAGAGGCTATCCTATTCGGAGTTCCCCAATTATCCCCAGAACATCAGGATTACATTATAACTGGACTCAAAAAACATCTCCGGGAATTTATCCAAGATGAGGAACAAGACGATGACATGATATCCCAATACACCAACATTTATAATGCTATCGAAAAATGGGAATCAGATCATAGAGAAACAGAAATCTTTCAACAACTTGCGGTATCAGAATTGCTTAACCAATTAAACAAATAATCACTATGGTAAACCTATATAAATTACTCAACGTACTGGAACAGGGCATGTCCTTGTTCCAACTCAATAAATGGAAAACCGAAGGCATCTGGTATCCTATTACTCAATACAAAAAGGAATCAGACGAAATTCAGGTAGTAACCAATTTATTTATTCCGGAACAAAAGGAATATCACATTCAACTTTCTGGAAATTATCCCGAAGAATCAGAAGCCTGGAACAAGTTTCTAGAGGAAAACCAATGGAAAATCTACCCATTACTTGCAAACATAATGCAAGTCTTCTTGCCCACAGGGAACTACCAATTATTCTATACTCAATATCCACAAGGATTCATATCCATAATCGCTAAGCCCCATGATAAGTAAAGAACTCAAATCACAATTAAGTATTCTCAAGGAAACTAACCCAGAATATATTCAAACCCTAAAGGATGCCGTAACGGCATCCTATAAGGCAGAACTTCAGGCAATCAAACCCAGTTCTACCGAAGAAGAGGAATACATGAATCACTTAACCGATATAAGAATCCTAACTAATGAACTAGAACCATGCTAACATCAGGTAAATTCTTAGTATCATTCGAAGTACCAGGCCCACTACCTGGTACTACCGAAGGCTTCTGCGAAGAAATGAACGTAGTGTACAGAACCGAGGAACTTAATACCTACCTCCGCTACCCCAAACAAGAAATAAACCCATGGCATAAACATAGTACCTACATAAGGCTAAAGCTAAGAGAGATCCTTAAAGTAAACCTAACAGATATAACCATAATCGATATAATATCACTACCATGAATATCCTCTATCACATAATCCGAATAATCCTATCCGTAGTCACCATCCTAACCCTCATACGCAATGAGAAAATATACCAAGCCTACAAACACCACCACCCAACAAACAAAATAAGGTATATCATCTCACAGCTAATAATCCTAACCCTATACGCCTCATCACTAATCCTGGTATCCTATACATATAGGATTATACTAAGGTACATACAATAATACTAAAAATTATGAAATCACTAATCCTACTCATCGTAACGATCTGGCTCCTAATCCTAAATGAAGAAGCCTACCTAACAAAGAAATTCATCTACAGAATAAATTTAATCGTAATCCTTTTAGTATATGTCTTCATACAGGTATGCCTAATCGAATAAATACCCACAAGGTACCTGGAATAAATACCGGGTACCTCCCATACTACCCAACACAAAAACCAAACAAAATAGTACTAACGCTAACTAAGGTACATAATATAATACCTATCCCATCACTATACATATAACTAATATACCATCTACTAATATAATAATACCCAATACATATATCAAGGTACCCCGCCGGGGGTATTTGCCTTTGGGTAAGAGAATCCAGGTACTTACCTACCACTATACAACTACACTATAGCCACTATACTATACAGCTCTCTAGCTCTACTACCACACACTTTAAAGGCAATCACAAAAAGGCTAAAAAGGTACACAAAATCCGACCATTAGGGGCCCCTAAATCCCCTACCCCTAAGAGCCCTTTATATTAGTATATATTATATAATAAGTACTGGGATTAGGCAATAGGATTTGTGATCAAGGCAATTAAATTATTAGGTTTCAAGGCTAAAAGGTTTATAGGATTTAAGGCCTTCATGGGGCATATTTAGGTAATATTCCTAGTAACTCTGTAAGTAATTTGCTTAGTATTTATATTAGCATTAATTTTTGTATTCTAGGACAATTTTGTGATTTAGGGGTACCTTGATTGCCTAGAGCCATTAGTTATTATATATTAGTTATAGGTAAGGAAGGTAAATGGCAATCTCCATTAATGGCCCCTGGGGATTTTAGAGGGATAAAGGCAAATTAACCTTCAAGGCTATTAAGGACCTCACAAGGCAATTGAGGTTATTGCATATATAATATATTATTTTTATATTTGCATTGTAATAATAACTAATTAAATATAGACGTATGAAAACAAGTATTTTAAACACTGAATTCAATTTTGCAAAAATTATTAATCTGTCTTTAATTGCAACTACCCCTAACGCTTATCCCTCCTATCCTCAAGGCATTAAGGAATTCATTACTCCATACCTGGAAGCTCTACAGGATACCATTATCCCAGATCACCTTACTCTGGTATCAATCCAAACAATCGATCACGAAGATTCTGGAGTACACATATTAACCTTCATAAAAAATGATCTAGGTGATACACCCTCTGCTTGCCATGAATGCTTACGGGATACCTTTTACTATGATCCTGAGGTATGCTATGGCTCTTCTCCAATAATTAACAAATTCGAATCACTTTACACGGTAACGGTTCCTTTCACTTGCTAAATCATTAATCCCAGGGGTACTCATAACAGGGTACCCCTTATTAATACATTAAATATAAACATATGAAAGCTCTTAATCAAATTTCAAATCTCATCATTCTTACCTTAGTAAATTACGCTAGGGATTATCCATGGGCATCTTACATTGCCAATTCACTTTCACAATTCGATTTGATATTGCCAGAACTAATGCAATCGAAAGCTAAGGAAATATCTATCTACCTTAACACAGATGATTGCCTTATGGAATTCTCATCCGAAATCCCTGACCCAGAGGAAATTGAACCCGATTTTACCTTCAACATCAAGTATATAACCTTTCAGGTATACTTCGATTAATACCTTAACCCAGGCCTAACTTAGGTACCTGGGTTTTTACTTACGCTAACTTAGTAAGCCCTTATAGGCTAGCCTATGAAACCCATTTCCCATAAGCTTACCATAGTCCATATATGGCCTTATAGAATTAGGACCAAGGGGTTTTTATAGAGAGATATATCCCAAGGGCCTTAATTCTTTATCACCTTAGTCGATTAATGGCCTTCAATATACAGGTATATAATACACTTCCTAGAGGACAGGCATAGGCCATATAGGAATATCCATATACATATCATATATGCCCACTACAAGGCGTGCGAAGATTCCCCTTGTGAACCCCCAAAATTAAGTGCAAAAATTAAGTCCTTTTTAGGGTGCAATAAATTTTTGAATTTATAGATTTTTCACAAAAATAATTTTGAAAATAAAAATATTCATTTTCTCAAAAAATTTTCTTGAAAATGTTTGTAGATTAAAATAAAGTCCGTATCTTTGCAATGTCGAAAAGATAAAGCGATATTTGAATGAATTTTTAATTAAAACTTTTTAAGAAATTATTTCTCTAAAAATTTTGTTAATTAAAAAATAGTTTTTATCTTTGCAATATAGAAATGAAACAAACCTTATTAGATAGTTTAATAAGTCTTGAATATCTATCAAAAAGGTTATAAAAATAATAATAATAAAATATTCAAGCGTTTTTATTATGAAAAATCAAATTAACAAAGTGAATGTAGAAAAAGCAAGTGCAAACAGTAAAGCAAATAGTTTAATTGCTTTAGACGTTTTAAAGTCTGTGAAAGAAAAAAATCAAGGACTTTTTAAAACAGCTTTAGGAACAAAAACAGAAATTTATAAAAAAGAACTGTTTTTGGGAGCAAACGAAAAGCAAATCAAATCTTTGCGAAAAAAATTCAGAAATGTTACTTTTAATTTTCTTTCTACGATTGCAACGAATGCGGATAAAAAACTAATTGAAGGCTTTATAGACTTTTATAAACAAGTCTATGTTATAAATGATTTTTCTTTTTCTTCAATTGCAAGCGAAAACACAAAAGAAGAAAAGAAAGAAATATTAATAAAAGGGCTTGAGATTGTAAAAAAATCAATCAAATAAAGTATTAATCAGATAGGGAGTTATTTACTCCCTATCACAAAAATAAAATTATGATATTGTTATATGTATTTCTTTCTTTTATAATTTTGCTTTTCGTTTTTCTTTATATAATTACTTTGTTTTTAAATTGGAATAATTTTGTAGTTAGTGGAGTAGACGAGTACGAAAATTTAGAAAATGTTTATTATATTATTATTGATAAAGAATTTTGCAAAGAAACAAATAGAAAAGGTTTAGATATTAATGTTTATACTTTTATTCTCTTTTGTTTCCAAAATACAGAAATTTGCAGAAATAAAATAATTAGATTACTCTTTAAACAATTTGTAATTAAAGATTAAAGAAAGCGCAAAGGGACAAATAAAACTTTGTCCCTTACTTTTTATTTTCAAATGTTAAATTTAACGTAACCGTACTCCCCTTTTAGTACCACAACTTTCGAAGCCCTCACATTAAGGGGTACCTTGAAGGCAAATACACATTTTTAGTACCACACAAAAATCACTCCTCGTATTAGAGGCATACCCCGATATCCCACAACCACACATGCTCACATAACACACAAAGAAGCCAGAGACCTAACATCCCTGGCAACTAATTAAAGTATAGCACGAATTAAATCCTTAGTCCTATCTTTCCCAAGAACTCCTCGAACCTTACCACCTTTCTTCTCATAAAGAAAACATAATACTGTTGAAGATCCCTTAACCACCATCTCTTAACTTCACCATACCCATCAAAGTACCTTTCTATACAATTCATATCCAATTGGGTAATCCATATCTGATACCAAATCCGATTACCCTCTTGGCATTTAAGAATCCTCTTTTCATTATCATCCCTAATTGTTTCAACCTTCACCATCTTAATAATCCTCCCTCACTGATTTTAACCTACTGGTAATATCTATTCTCCCAGTAACCTTTAACACCCTACTATTTTTTCTCTTTAGGTATAAATATCTTAAATAATCTTCTGCCCTTTCAATTGCCTTATCCTTATCAAGGAAGGTTTCTATATTACTCGAATACTTATCTCTAAGTGTAAGCCAAAACACCAATCCCAGGAAGGAATACCTAATCTTAATGAAGTACCTTCCTCTGCTTGTATGGTAGTAAATCTGATACTGATACTTTCTCATAATTCTTTATATTGATTATATAATATCATAGACTTCGGATTATCCCTTTGGTATTGGCGATATCAAAGTTCTTTCTATAAACCAAAAACTTATAAAGATATGGAAGAAACATTATTCAAACTAGCACGTGCAATTACAGATACAGGTACAGATACTGTATCTTCAGAGGGTGGTACTATAACCTACCGTATCACTTCCCTCAAAAGGAAACTGGTAAATGGCAAAGTAGTTTCAACCTCTACACCCTCTTGTACTTTGAGCTCAGCCTCCGTAAGTTGGGCTATTTGGGGAGGAGTTACCGTTGGAGATGGTTACTTAGATGTAAAAATTAACTATTCAAAAAATACTGGGTCCTCAAGGTCTACTACTCTGACATTTACCCAAAATGGGTCTAATAACAAAATCAATCTCACAGTAACTCAAGAGGCTGGTGTAACCTATAGTGGATACATAAAAATGGTTTCAAACACATTGCCTTTAGGTAGTGATAAATATAATACTGCTCAAATCCTTGTGATGGCCTATTTAAATGGTAGTGAAATTACTTTGCCTATCCCCTGTACTGTTAATATGAGTAGTCCCGGGCAAAGAAGTGAAGCAGATACAGGGGATAGGGTTAGTGTATACCAATATAGCAATGACCATTTTGTATCAGCTGGTAGCTTTACAGTACCAAGTGCAGGAGGAACAGTATCAATCTAAAACATCATACATTATGGAAAAAGTTCTTAAATTAGGGAGGGGGGGATCCACCCAAGATATACCTATTACCCTCGATAGGGGTGATTCTGGTAGATGGACTATCCAATCCCAGAAAACTAAATATGTAAATGGCAAATTGTCCGGAGTTATTGGTGTTGGATATACTGCTAGCATCAATAACTCTGACTATCTTTTAGAAGAAGACAAGAGTAACAATGAGATTCAGATTACTGCACAAAATTACGGTACTTCTGGAACTTGTGTACTTACACAAGAAGAATCTGGTAATAAAATAAATCTACATCTTACTACTCCCGAAAAAAAAGAATACTGGGAAATACGTTTCTCTCCCATAACCCTCTTTGGGACTACAATGGATAGTTTTTTTGCTGTAGATACCAATATTAGTGGTGAATATGGATCAATGGCCGATGGTACCAGATATAAGAATTGGATAGTAAATCAAAATAGAAATATGATTAATGTCTATATTTCTCCTATGTACCCAGGGAATTACGACATATTGTCTTGGTCCTGCCTTGATAAAGATGGTAATGCTTTTGCCCCTAATTACAATATACCTGATAATCGATACTTTACAACAAAAACAACTGGATTGGGTTCCTATACTCTTACAAAAGTTTCAACTCCCTCTGTTAGTAGTGGTACTCTTATACTCTCCAGTAGTTTTAACCCCATTAAAAAATATCCATTAGATTTGAACTTTTATTGGGGAGCTCCAACTTAATACAGGTATTAAGATAATATCCCAATTATAAAAGCAATTACCCAGAATATAAGGGCTAGTGTATATGCAACAGAATATCTATGCCAGGGATACCAGCAGGTAATATAAGAATCTACTTTTAGTATTTCTGGATGTTCTTCCTCGTATTTTTTATCCTCTTCTCTAGAACTGTATTTATGAAATACATAGAAAGGTAAGAATACGAGGAAGATTATTAGAGCAACTGGGAACAAGAGTAGGAGAAGAATCTCCCACCCTTGCATTGATGACCCAGCATAATTACCATCTCTGTCAAAAAAGTATCTCATAGTAATTTGTATTTTATGTATCTGATTAATAGATAAATCGGAAATAGAGGTAATACTATCCATACAGAGATGAATAAAACGAGAGAGTGTATTTTGTGAGTATAGGGTAAATAATCCAAGCAAGCCCTTACAAAAAATACAGTGAACGGTAAGCATACCAAATAAATTATTGCTAATACAGTAGTCATTGTTCTTTGAAGTATTTGTTAATAATCTTGGTAAGCTTCTTATCAAATTCAATCATCATATCAAAAGCATCGGTATCTTTCATACTTTTCATTTCCTTGTCAAGGAACTCTATGTTTCTCTTAATCGAGAAATAAGCCTTATATGCAAGGAATACTCTTTCATTTTCTTCGGTAAGCGGACGAACTTCTCCCTTTTGCCCATCCAATCTTGGATATGTATCATCAGGACCCAAGGTTCTTGCAACTTTTACTCGGTTACTGAGCATTGCGAATCCACCTTTTTTATCGATAGATTCCACTGTAACTTTCTCAATGATGGGTCTTCCAGATAATGTGAAGAGAACCTCATCCCCCTCTTTAAGCTTTTTGATTTCTTTCTTTTCTTTTTTCATATCTTTATTTATTTAAGAATTTTCTTTATGCAAATATACGAAATTATTCTTTATTTATTGCATTATCTATTTTATTTTTTATAAATTCATAGGCATTGCCCCGGTAATCCTCTAGCATTTTGTATTCCTGTGGAGATAGAATTACTCCGTTTACTTTAAAAAGCTTTCTTAGATGTTCTGGTATAGTGCCTTGGTGAGTGATGTTATTATAACGGATAATGAAAAGCTTCTCTTGGTCTTCATCAATAACTCCCAGAGTGTTTACTGGTTGGAGTTTAGTTTGGTAAATACCACCAAAAGCCGAGGGCACCATTAAAATATTTCCGGGAATTTTAGTTACCCAGTGAGAATAATCTGGAGTAATTACCGCAATTTTACCCTCTTTTTCAAGTTCTTTATCATAAGCTAATCGATTAAACCAAAAAGCACATTGAAAACAAATTTGTTTTCTTGCCATAAGTTGAGGGATTTCCCGAGTTTCATCAAATTCCTCTAAATTAATGGGCTTGCCACATATCTGGCACTCATTTTTCTTGTCCATATTGCATTATTTTATAAGTTATATATGATAATAGAACCTCTAAACATATTGAAAATGGGTTATAAGCAATACTTTTGTTACTAAAATTGAACCATTAAAACTGATAAGTTATGGATAAACTAACAAATGAAATGATTAAAGACCTTGCTATTCGCTTAGGTCTAGAACCTGCTCTATTGAAAGCTGTTCAATTGGTAGAAGCAGCAGGTAGAGATGGGTTTTTAGCTGATGGTAGGCCTCAAATCCTCTTTGAGGGTCACATTATGTACAAAGAAGTACATAAGAAATTCCCTGACAGAGATTTAGCTTACCTTTGTAAGAGATATTCTACGATTTTCTTCTCTAAATGGGATAAATCGAAGTATTTGGGAGGTGTACACGAGTATAAGAGACTCGAATTAGCCAAAGAAATTGACGAAGAATGTGCATTGAAGTCTGCAAGTTGGGGAATGTTCCAGATTTGTGGGTTCAATCACAACCTCTGTGAATGTAAAGATGTCTTCGAATTCGTTCATAAGATGTCGGAATCTCATGCAAATCAACTAGAACTCATGTATTATTTCATGAAAAACTCTGGTTGTTTGAGTAATCTCAAAGAAAAGGACTGGGCTGGCTTTGCCAGAAAATACAATGGTCCCGGGTATGCCCAGAATGCCTACGACCAAAAACTAAGAAATGCTTACGAAAACTTCAAAGATAAATTATGAAAAGATGTCATTTTAACAGCTGGGTAGCAAAGGTATTTCTTTTCCCCAGTTACAAAGCAATTACTCTGGTGTATAACTCATTCTTCAAACACAAAGTAGAAGAGTGTAAACCTGATGATATTAATCATGAGTGTATTCATCAGATACAGCAGATTGAGTGTAGTATAGCGGGTTTGATACTTGGTATCATACTCTGGTTATCCTTTGATATATCCTTCTGGTGGGTAGTGGCCCTGGTTTTTGGATTCTTCTATCTCTGGTATATTATCGAATACATAATCATCAGGTGCTTTGCCAAGTGGGATAAACAGAATGAAAGGTATCATGATGTAAGTTTCGAAGAAGAAGCCCACAACAATGATAAGTATCTGAGTTACTTGGAAGACCGTAAGCCATTTGCTTGGATTAAGTACATTAAATTGAGAAGCTACAAGAAATGAAAAAATTAAAAGTATTAGGGGTGTCTGCTGGTGCAGGCATCCTTTTGTTCCCTTTTAGAAAGAATTTGATAGCTAATATAGAAACTCGAGGAGTATTTTATACTAAAGGCTTAGAGCAGTGGAAATTGAACTTTGGTGGTATACCATATTATAAAGATGAAACCTTCCCAGATTGTAAGCCAGACATCATACTTTCAAGTCCAGACTGTGGAGCATCTTCTATTATGAGGCTTTCAAAAGTAAAAGAATTGGGCAATCCCCAAGAGAATAAATCCCTGAATCTAGTAATTCAATCAATCTTACATTATAAACCTAAGATATTTCTTATTGAAAACTTACCTCGTTTGCTATCTTTGCTCCCAAAAGAATATCTTCAAAAAACTCTTGAAGACTATAAACTTATTTTTCACGAAAGAAGCGTTTCTGACTACGGTAACTCACAGTTATCACGAAAGAGATTACTTATCATTGGAGTACATAGAAAAACTGGTAAGAAATATTTGAATGCTTTTGATGAAGTATTTCAAGTAAAAAACCCAACAATTACTAGAAATCTACTTAAACCACTCACATTCTCTCAGGAAAATAATACTAACCAGATTCCATTTATGAGTAAAACTCTGGCAATGTATGACTATCGAAAGCTTCCCGAGAAGAAAAACCTTACTGTAGCAAAGATACATAGGCTCTGGGTTAGAGATTTCAAGGGTGAAAAGAAGTGGCCTATCAAAACTGCAAAGATGAGTACTCTCCCAGGAGTATATCGATTGGAGTATGATAAACCACCATTAACTCTCAGACCTGCAGATAGGCAATTTAGACCAGATGGATACCCCTTGGGAATCGAAGACTTCAAGGCAATTATGGGATTCCCCGATAAATTCGAAATTTACCTTCACAAGAATGGTGATACCTTCGAAGGTGATTTTAAGGATTACCATTACTGGCTTAACAAGGCAAGGTATACAATTGCCAAAGGGGCAGTAGGGGAAATAGGTATTTGGTTCAAAAAATGCCTCAAGAAAATTGATTCATCAAAACTGAGCTAAATTGAGCTGTTTGAAAACCCTTTTTTCTTTTTATTAAGTTTTTCTTTTTTAGGAAAGTGCTTTCTGGTAAAGAAAGCTATAACCTATAAATCAATTCTGAAGGTAAGAAAGGGATTGTTAAGGGAAAACAAGGAAACGAGTGAGTACCAGAGTTTCACTAAAAGCGAAATTACAATGAAGAATTTAAAGAGGGCCTTGTTTATTGTACTTCTAGGATTTACTATTTACCTTTGCTTCAGGAATTACAAACTTTCTCGAGAGGTTGATTCCCTAGAACTAGCGGTCAATGAAATCCCAGATACAGTATACACAGAGAAACCCTTTAAACCAGAGAAGAAGTACTCTGAAAAAATTGAACCAGGTAAAATCTTAGTTCATGATAATAAGCAGCCAACTCTCTTTCCTGATTCCATGCTAAGGCAGCCAGTTATCAGTAACCAAGATTCCCTGGTTCAAATTGTTTTGAAGAAAGATAAGTTGAACTTAAGTCTGTTCAATAAGGAGACTAACACTTATTCAACTAGACTATTCCCAATCGATTTAGATAAGTACAACTACAACTGGTATGAAGGTCAATTAACTCGGAAGAAAGTTGCAAGGTTATCACTTAAGCCCTATGTTTACGGCAAATATAGACCTTTCAATAATCTTTTCGATATGGGAGCTGGTCTTTCAATCAAGACTAAGAGATTTAATTACAAACTCGGGGTCAATACATTTTACTATCCGAAGATAAAATCTGGGATAGGTACTGACATCGAATTTCAAATAACCTATAACTTTTAGATATGGCAAAGACTATCTCAGAAACTAGAACTACTTTAACTCGAGAAGAGTTATCAAATCTCTCAAGGGTTACAGTAGATGTTTTCTTTTTCAGTCTTTTCTGTTATGTGATACATCCAGTAAGGGGAAAGGTAAGGTTCGAACTTTACCCATTTCAAAAATCGGTTTTGTATAATTTTATTGCTCAACGTTTCAATATCATTTTGAAATTTCGTCAGGCAGGTATTACAGAATTGATTTCTATGTACTGTCTTTGGTTGGCGATGTACCATCCCAACAAAAAGATAAACATTATTTCTATCAAGGATACCACTGCTAAAAAAGTACTTAAGAAGATTAAGTTCATGTACAAAAATCTACCCTGGTACCTTCAAACTCCCATTATAAACGGTAGGGCTGGTGAATACGGATCAGCATCCATGATAGAATTTGATAATGGGTCTTTTATTGAATCCATCCCGACATCATCCGAAGCCGGTCGTTCGGAATCCCTTTCCCTTTTGGTAATTGACGAGGCAGCAGTAGTTAGATGGGCTGCTCAAATTTGGGCTGCTGCTTTTCCTACTCTTTCCACTGGTGGAGCTGCCATCGTCAATTCCACTCCTTATGGAGTTGGTAACTTTTATCATTCAACTTGGGTAGATGCCATTGCTGGAGGTAACCCCTTCAATCCCATTCGATTATACTGGCAGATGCACCCGGAACGAGATATAAATTGGTATAACCAAATGTCTTCTGCTTTGGGTGCAAAACGAACAGCACAAGAAATAGACGGTGACTTTTTGTCATCTGGTAATACAGTCTTCGACTTAGCTGATATTAAGGCTATCGAAGACTGCCTTAGTGATTATCCAGTAATAAAGAAAAGATTCAATGGTCAATATAGGCAATTCTGTGAACCGGAATCTGATAAAGAATATTTCATTGGTGCTGACGTTGCAACTGGTAGAGCTTCTGACTATTCCTCATTCACTTGTATGGATAAGACAGGAGAAGAACAAGCAATATATAAGGGAAGAATGGCAGTAGGGGCTTATGCTAAATTACTTGGAGATACCGGGCAATTGTATAATTGGGCTACTATAGCTCCAGAATCTAATGATGTGGGTTTAGCAGTAACCTCTAAACTTCAAGATGAAGGTTATCCAAAGCTGTACTACTACCAAAAAATGCTTAAGAAAAAGGGAAAGAGTAGACCAGAAATGGACCAATCCCCTGGTTGGTTAACTACACAAAAGAATCGTTCAGTGATAATAGAAAACTTAGAAGAAGATATCAGAAATGATAACGTAATCATAAAGGACCCATTTTTTGTTCAGGAAGCTTATACTTTCATCTATGATGGTTTAGGTAGGCCTGTTGCAATGGGTAAACATAGAGCAAATAATTCTGCTGTTGATGTAGACCTTGAAGGAGACGTATACTCAGATGATGATATATTTGGAAAAGCAATATGCAATCACATAAGGAAAGGAAAAACTAACGTAATCGTACAACCAAGATGAAAAAGTACTTCAATTTTAATTGGGTTTGGGGACGTAAGAAGGACCCTCCCAAAGATGGTACCTCCTCTAATAAAGAGCAAAAGCCTACCACTCCAATATCACCTGGTAGAGTTTCAGTTGACGATGATAGCGATAACTTAATCACATCATTACAGGGGTTGACTAAATTAGTCGAGCCCTCTTTTCGTGTTGATGTAATACCTTTAATCCGAGATTTATATAAAGTAAATCCGGATATGGGCATTGCATTGCAAGATATGTTTAAGTTAGCTAACACCAGTCATACAGTAACCTTTCCAAATAATACCGATGAAGAGGCTTCTAAGATGAGAGACCATCTTAAAAAAGCAACCAAAGGATGGACCAGATATACTGCCGGTATAGATGGTTTAGTTAACAAAATGATTGTTCAACTTCTTGTAAGTGGAGCAATATCTGTAGAGGGAGTTCCCAATGATAAACTAGATGGTTTGGCTACGGTATTATTCCTTAAACCAGAATATATCAAGTTTAAACGTGAATTAAATGGGGTGTATCATCCTTATCAAAAGAATCATAATTACTGGAACAAGCAACAAGATTACATTAAGCTTAACCCAGAAACTTATTTCTATGTTGGTATGTTCAATGATACAGATGAACCCTATGGAGTTCCTCCCTTTATGCCTGCCTTAGATTCTCTCAAGGGTCAAAATGATATGAAGATTAATTTCAAACATATCATGGAGATTTGTGGTATGGTGGGTTTTCTTGAAGCTAAAATGCAGAAATCCCCTCAAAGGGCTAACGAAAGTATAAATGCCTACGAATCTAGACTAAACCGAGAGCTCAATCTTTTAAAACGTAATGTTAAGGATGGCATGAAGGATGGGGTTGTTGCGGGTTATATTGATGACCACGAATTTAAACTCAACTCTACTACCAAAGAACTTGGTAATATCGAAAAGCCTTGGAATATGAATCAACAATCCGTGGCTAATGGTTTGGGAGTTAATGGCTCTATCATTGGAGTATCTGCTACTACTGGTGAAGGGGCAACGGGTATAATGCTGTCTAAGATGATTAGCCAGTTAAAAAATATCCAAATGCTTGTAGCTTATGTATTAGATCGACTTTATTCTCTAGAACTGCGTCTGGTAGGCTTTAATAATAAGGGAATGAAGATTGATTGGGGAACTTCTACAGTTTCTGATGAAGTTAAAATCCAACAGGGTCTTCAGTATAAGATACAGAATCTTGACTTATTGTATAAGGCTGGTATTATTAGCCAAGAACAGTATGCTTGGGCAATGGGATACGATTCCCCGGATGAGAAAGAACCAAGAGTTTCATTGGAAGACCAATTTGCTAAGGGTGGTAATTCAGATCCTCAAGAGGGAACTAAAAAGAAACAAAGGCAGGATGATAAAAACCAATCTGCTCGTAGGTCAAGAGATAAGAATAACCCGGCTCCTTCTCGAGGAGACCAAAATACTAAACCAAGATGAGTAAATTTACAAAGAAAAACAAAGAGCATCTTGATTCTATGGTGATAGGTCAAGGCCATACCATTATGGCTGGTTATATACCAGAAGCAGTGGGAGCCCAGACTTTCTCAGAGAATTACTATAAATGGAAGAATCCTACACCGGACTCCATTGCTCAATTTGGATTTTGGGGAGGGGATATAGATTATAATACCTATTATCCTAACCTGGATAAATCGGAATTAACTCCTAAGGATGAAGAGTTCATTGAACCTATGTTCAGATTACTTTCGGAAACGATTGTATCTAAGAATTGGAATCCTACAGACTTTGGTCAAAATGGAGTATTGAAAGCTTCTATGAAAATGTTACTTGGTCAAACAGTAAACTGTGACCATGAAACTAACATAGGTAATGCTATTGGTGCTGTATCTCAGGTAATGTGGCAAGAGTCTTACAAAGATGGAAGTTTCACTATACCTGCAGGTATCAACGGTATTCTGAAAATTGATGGTAAAGCCAATCCAAGGATTGCTAGAGGTATACTTATGGAACCACCCTCAATTCACAGTAACTCGGTCACAGTACAATTCAAGTGGGATAAATCACATCCTCAAATGGAGGATAACGAATTCTATCAGAAACTCGGTACCTATGATTCTAAGGGAGTGATGGTACGTAGAATGGTTACTGAGATAGTTCGTTACCTGGAGACTTCATTGGTATCTCATGGAGCTGATTCTTTTGCTCAAAAAATCGGTTCTGATGGTAAGATTATTAATCCTACCTTTGCTAAAAGAACTTGGGCATCTTATGAAGAATACAGAGACGATAAATCGAAGCAATACTTCTTTACCGATTATAAATCTGACCTAACTTCTTATCAAGAAAAGGACGATACTCAAGGTTCTTTTAATGATAATGATGCCAAGGATAATCAATCAAACGAAAAAAATAGTATGAACGAATTACAAAAATTTCTAGAGAGCCTCTTCGGGGATAATCTGCTTACCCTTGAGGAAGGTAAAGAAATGAATCAGGAAACAGTAGTTGCCTGCATTCAAAGTTTGGTATCATCCAGAAATGAACTGCAAACTTCAGTAGATAACCTTACTACAGAGAAAAATTCTCTTACTGAACAGGTTACTAACTTGAATGCAGAAGTGGCTAATCTGAAAGAGATGGCAACTGTAGGAAAGAATCATATTGCTTCTCTTCGTGAAGATGCAGTAGCAACCTACAAAAAATTGATGGGTGATAATGCCGATGAAACCATTGTTACAATGCTTAATGCAGAAACAACTGGTATTACTACTCTTGTTTCCTTGACTAAGGATTACCAAGCTCGCTTGGAAGAGAAGTTCCCTCTCACCTGCTCTAAGTGTGGTTCTAAGGATGTTAACCGTGCTTCTTCAGTTACTGAAGATGATACTCAAGGTAAAAAAACTACCGACGGTGCAGACACAACCAAGAATTCCGAATTACCGAGTACTAAGAATGTGATCGATAATTTGTATCGAAACAAAATTAAATAAGTTATTATATAAATATCCGCATTATGGAAACAACGAAAATCGTAAACGATCCTCAGCAACTTACTCTCTTTGGGGAAAGAACTCCGAGAGCGGTGATTTACAAGAGTGAATCCCACAAATTGCATCAGGCTTTCAATGTTAAAGCTGGAGAGAAAATTGTACAAGGTATGCCGGTAGCTTTAAATGAAGACGGTTTGATCTACCCTTGTACCGATCCGTCTACTCAAGTTTACTTGGGTGTGGCAGTAACGGATAACGTTAACCCGGCTTATCAGCCTCAAAGAAACTTCCCAGTAGAAGTAACCGTGGCTGTAGAAGGTTATATGATTTGTAACTGGGTATCAAACGGAACTATCGAAGCTGGCTATGTAACTCCCGATGGAGCATTGCTTAACGACCGTTTCGTTAAGGCTAATCAAGGTATTTCAACTCCGTTCATTGCCCTCAATCCTGCAGAAGAGGCAAATGAGGTAATCCAAGTACTCATTAAATAAGAGAAAAGAAAGTTATGGAAAATAAGATTGATATTACAAAAATGAAGGCTCAGGACTTTATGAATGAGCTGCCGGAAATGGTAAGAAGCTTGGAAGCTGTTCGTTCCGGTTCACAGGATAAGAAGCCTGTAGAAGTAACCTTTGAAGAATTGGTTACGGGTAAATGGGGAATTTCACAGGATGAACTCTTCGAAAAGGTGGGCATCAATCCAAAGGTTGATACCATGCAGAACATCTTTACTATGCCTCAGCAGAATATCCGTTGGATTGTTCCGGAGATTATCCGTGCTGCTATCACTCTTGGTATGCGTCAAGCACCGTTCTATCCGAACATCATCGCTTCAGACCAATCCATTAACGGATTGCAAGCAATTATGCCGATGGTTAATATGTCGGATGCTGCTCCTGCAAAGGTTAACGAAGCAGAAACTATTCCATTGGGTGATGTTAGCTTCGGACAAAAATCAGTTAGCCTCTTCAAAATCGGAAAGGGTTTCAAACTTACTGATGAAGTTCGTAACTATGTTTCACTCGATGTCTTGGGGATCTATCTTCGTGACTTTGGTGTTCAGTTGGGTTATGCTTTGGATACTTTGGCTATGGACGTGGCTATCAATGGTAACAACCCTGATGGCTCTGAGTCTGCCCCGGTAATTGGTGTATACGAAACAACCAATGGTATTACTTATAAAGATCTGTTGCATATCTGGGTACGTGCTGCTCGTATGGGACGTAACTTTACTACTATGATTGGTGGTGAAGATCAGGCAATTGAAATGTTGAACTTGCCAGAATTCAAAGATCGTCATTCTGGTACAACTGAAGCTACACTGAATGTGAAGTCTCCGGTTCCCAAGAATGCTGACTTCTATATTCACCCGGGTACTCCTGACCAGCAGTTGCTGTTGATTGATACATCGGCTGCCTTGATTAAGCTTACCGCTCGTCAATTGATGTTGGAATCTGAAAGAATCGTTTCTAACCAAACCGAGGCTGTTTATGCAAGCTTAACTACTGGCTTCTCCAAGATGTACCAAGATGCTGCTCTGTTGCTGGCTGCAGATAAGAAGTTCTCCGAATTCGGATTCCCAGAATTCATGAACGTAGATCCTTACCTGATGGTTAATCTTGAATAAGAACGCCCGGTTTCATCTATATAAATTCCCAGAGAGGGTGGGTAACTAAAAAGACCCATCCCCTCTTTAATCACCTTTTATTTTAATTTTAGGAAATATGGCTAAAGATAAATATACATTAACTGTGGGACCAAGAGCTTACAGTTTTCATGACCAATCAACTGGTATTACCATTTGTAGAGGAGAAGAAAAAGAACTCACTCGTCGTCAATTCCGTACACCGAAAATTCAGAAGGCTGTTGCTTCGGGTCATCTGATTATCATTGCTGATAAATCGGAAATCGAAAAGTATTCTGAGGCTGACATCGAAAAGTTGGACAAGAGGTTAAATGCCCAGTTTAAAAAGGGCATGACTTTGGAAAAGCTTTCAAAGGGCTATTCTCTTGAAGAACTGAAGCTGGTAGCTGGTTTACATGAAATCGTTGCCGAGAAAGATGATACAGTAGAAACACTTCTCCAGGCTTTGCTGGAAGAATTTGAATCTTCTTCTAAAGGTTAATATATGAAAATTACATAAGACAGACTAATATGAAAAATAATCTGGACTTTTTGTACGTTACGTCAGGTCTGGAAGTTTCATTCAGAGTCATATCCAAAGTCCCGGCCAAATCTATTTTTGACTGGGACTTTGGCGATGATAAGGGAGAGGTTTTCAATGGTGGAAGACATGTTTCCTATTCTTATGAAGCTCCCGGTTTCTATACAGTAACCCTACATGTAACTAACTCGAATGGTTTAGATATCACCGTAGATAAGACTCTGGTAGTTTGTGATTATGGGCATACGGCATTAGCCGATACAATATATAATTTAATTGACCATTATATTCCATCAGAAATCTCCGATGGTATGACACGAGAGGATAAATCCATTTACATCACCAAGTGGCAATATTATATTGGACCTCTAGTAAATCATACAATTCCACCAGATAAATATACTGACGAATTATGGTATGAAGCACTAGAAAACCAATTAATAATGGAATTGGCAGCATGGGATTTTCTTAATGTGAAGATACTTAACTTATTAACGAGTACTTCTGAATATTTAAGTCAATTAACTTCTACCAAAGAACAAACCGGTGATGGTACCTCTAAACCAGAACTTGCCCGAGGTGATAGAATTAAACAAATCACTACTGGGCCTACTGAAGTGCAATATTATGATACCCTGGCAGATGCTACAAGTTCCCTATGGAAAACACTCTCTCAAGCAATGCAACCGGGTGGATTAATCGATGAATTAAGAAAGAACCTTTGTATGTTAGCTTCACGGTTAGAAATCTACTTACCGTTCTGCGATGAAGTATTCAGAACTGTAACACCAAGGGTAGTTAACCGAAGAAAACCTGGTATATTAGATGGGCCTAACCCAAGTGCACCAGTAAAGGGTGGTAATGACTCAATTTTAACTAAACTATGACAAAAGAACCATGGAGAATGGTAAAGAACCGCTCTTGGGATAGATACAAGAAAATTATCACCGATTTCTTGGATTGGGATGCGGGTAGACAAACCATAACTTGGGCAAAAAATGTTAACCAACTTCTCAGTCATGCCGAAGATAGTATACCCAAGTATTACAATATCCAAATCGAGGCATTATGTTACTACAATGCTTTCAGAAACTGGCCAATTAATAAGGCTACAGTAACTGGAGAATTGGACGATGAAAACTTATCAATACTAATTTCTAAATCTTATATAGAACAGATTGGTTATCTTACCTCTGAGGGATATTGGGATTTTAATTGGGAACAAGATAGGTTCGTAATCAATGGTATAACGTATAAACCATCCGGTGACACTCAAACTGCTCAGGCAAAGGATGAGGCTCTAGTTTTCATGGTTATCCTAAAGAGAGACCGAGATACCAAAATTGAATTTGTAGAATAAAACATTAAGTGTATGGCAAAGATGTTAGTACTGAGGTGGACCCCAATTACTACCTCCAGTGGAATCTGGTTTGATAGTAATCTGGTTATCCTTAATGGTACATCTGGAGTTCATATTGAAATGAAAGGTAATGGCAACGATGTAACGGCATTTCAATCGATGACCGGAAACAAATTTGTCACCTGCTTTCAAGATTACTTCGGTGATATCTGGGATAAAATAATACCTCATCCTGGTATAGGCCAGGTAATGAAATTCCGTGTAAATAAGCTTCCCGATTATGCTTGCATACGGGGGGATATAGAAGACGGTGGAGATGTAGATCCAGAAAATCCGAATATACCAATGAATGCCTTCTGTGGTTCAGAGGGAGAACCATTCAGGGATATAGATTCGGAATTCTTACTGGGTCGTCAACGTTCAGTAATTAATCCTTAAATTTTATAAATATGTATGTAAGTAAATATTACACCTGCGAAGAGATTGACCAGCGGTTGTTACAGGGTTACTATGATGACTTTGTTCGTGCTGGCTTTGGGGGAACTATAAATGAGTTCTGGGCTTTCGTACTTTCTATCAAAAATAAGGTAGATAAGAAGGAAGGATATGACTTATCTAAGAATGACTTCACTGATGAGTTAAAAGCTAAACTTGATGGCATTGAAGAACATGCAAACTACATCACTAAGGTTTCTCAGCTTGAAAATGACTTAAAGTATCAAACTGAGGAAGAAGTTAAACAGATGATTAGTGATTTGGTTGATGGTGCAGATGATGCTCTTGATACTCTTAAAGAGTTAGCAGAAGCTTTGGGTAATGATCCAAATTTTGCTACAACTATTACCAATAAGCTAACCGAATTACGTACTGCTTTAACAGAAGAGGTTAATCGAGCTAAAGAGGCAGAAGCCGCTTTGGGTGCAGCAGTAGCAGCAGTTCAGGATAATCTTGAATATGGGCTAGATCAGATTAACAAGAAGATTGATACTGTAAAGTCAGATTTAAAGGCAGAAATTGATCGAGTTGAAAGAAAGGTAGACAAGAATACCGAGGACATCAAAGACCTTAACGATAAAATAAATAATAATAATAATGAACTTGAGAATGAACTCAAGGGACTCATTCAACAGGAGAGAGAAGAACGTATCGCTGCTGATGCTGAGATTAAGGAAAGTGTAAATGAACTTAAGACCCTTCATATCAATGATAAGGCCGCACTCGAAGCTAAAATTGCTGAAGAGACTGCCAACCGTACCAATGCTGATACTGTCTTGGATTCTAAGATTAACGAGGAAATTACTAATCGCCAATCTGATACCCAGGCTCTTCAGAGTAAGATAGATCAGGAAAGAGTAGACCGTCATTCGGAGGACCAAGTTCTTCACAATGAGATTTCTAAAGAGGTAGCCGATCGTACAAATGCCGATAACCTTCTTCAGAGTAACATCGATAAAGAAGCACAAGCTCGTACTTCTGCTGACCAGGTATTACAGAATAATATCGATTCAGAAGCAACTACAAGAGCTGCTCAGGATTTAGTCCTTGATCATAAAATTGAGGATATAAAATTACAGGGCCAAGCAGATAAAGCCCAATTACTCGAGGCAATTGCTGCAGAGGCTATGGCTCGTGAAAATGCCGATATCGATCTCGATAATCAAAAGGTGGATAAACGAGAGGGTTATTCATTAACTAAGAATGACTTTACAGATATACTCAAAGCTAAGTTGGACGGTATTGAAGAACATGCCAACTATATTACCCATTTATCTCAGCTTATCAACGATTCAGGTTTCCAAACTGAGGACGAAGTAAAAGCAGCTATTCAAGAAATTGTAGGTGCTGCCCCTGAAGTACTTGATACCCTTAAAGAGATTGCCGATGCTTTGGGTAATGATCCAAATTTTGCTACAACTATTACCAAGAAATTGGCGGCTATTACTGAACAGGTTAATCAGGAAATAGAAGACCGTATTGCTGGTGATGAAGCAAATAGTGCCGAAGTAGCTACAGAAACCCAAGCCCGTAAAGATGCAGACATTGCTCTTGAGGCTAAGTTAAAAGAATATATAGACAATAAGTCTGCAACTGGCGATGCTGCAATTGGAGTTGTAAGGGATAATCTTAACAAGGAAATCCAGGATAGAAAGGATGCCGATGCCGCTATTCAAGCTTCTTTAGATAAAGAGATTGCTGATAGAAAGACTGCAGATGAGGCTTATAATGTTAGTTTGACTAACGTTAATAGACGTATATCTGAGTTGGCTTTAAGTATTCAAGATTCTATCAATACCTTACGTAATGAGCTTACTGAGCAAGTAAATGCTAATACAACGGCTATTGCTACGAATACTCACAATATCGAAAGAAATTCTGAGTCAATCACAAACTTAACTAAAACCGTAAGTGATAACTACAAGGAAGTTAAGGATATGATTAATGAAGAAATCGTTGACCGTACCAATGCCGATACTGCCTTAAGTTCTAGGATTGATAATCTTAATATAGACCTTAATACTGAGAGAGTAGAAAGGATTGCTGCCGATCAAGTTCTTCAAGTAAATCTTGACAAAGAGATAGCAGATCGTACTGCTGCAGATAATGCTTTAAGTACGGAGTTTACTGCTAAATTGGATAATACTAAACAGGCTTTAGAATCCGAGGTAGATAAACTTAACCTCAAGTTAGATCAAGAGAAGGAAGATAGAATTGCAGGTGATAATGCTTTAGGAACTCGTATTGATTCTCTAGAGGTAGGTAATACCGATGCTATGAATGAACTAAAAGCAAAGGTAAATGCTAATACCACTGCTATTAATGCCGAGAAAGACCGAGCTATTGCAAAAGAGACCACTTTGGAGGCAAAGATAGATACCAATCTTCAGAATCACAGGGATGATATGGCCGGTATCACTCGAGATATGCTTACCGAGAAAAATGAACGTTTGGCTGGAGACACTCTACTTCAAACCAATATTGATAAAGAAGCAACTGATAGGGCTAATCAAGATACACTTATCAGTAATGCTCTTGCTCAAGAGAAGGCAGATAGGATTGCTGCCGACCAAGCACTGGATAATAAGAAGGTAGATAAAGTAGATGGTAAAGTACTTTCTTCTAATGACTTCACGGATTTGCTATATGCTAAACTTGATGGCATTGAAGAACATGCAAACTACATCACTAAGGTATCAGAGTTATTAAACGATTCTGACTTTCAGAATGCAGAACAAGTAGAGGCTGCAATCCAAAATATTATTGGTTCAGCTCCTGAAGTATTGGACACTTTGGCAGAGATTGCTAAGGCTCTTGGTGATGATCCCAACTTTGCAGCAACTATGACTGCTAAGCTTACAGAGTTGGAGAATAAGCTTGAAGCCGAAAAGAACTTACGAGAACAGGGAGATAATACTTTACAACAATCATTCACTAACCTGAGTAATACTCTTACTACTACGGTAAATGAGCTGAGAACTTTTGTAAGTGAAACTCGTACAGAGTTGTTAACTTCCCTGAATGCTACTAATGCTCTGGTAACTCAGAATACTGCTAATATCCAACGTAACCTGGAATTAATCCAGGGTATTCAAGATAATATCAATGGTAATTATACGGCCATTACGGATCTGTTAAATAACGAAATTGCCGCTCGTAAAGCTGAAGATATTCGGTTGGAAGCAAAGATTGATCAGAATACTTCTGACCTTAATACCGAGAGTGAAGAGAGAAAGGCTGCTGATAAAGTTCTTCAAGATAATATCGATGCAGAAGAAGCTGCTCGTATTGCTGCAGACACCGCTCTTGGTAAACGTATCGATAAAGAAATCCAAGATAGAATAGATGCAGATACATCTTTGGATAACAAATTTACCAATATTACCAATGATCACGAAGAAAGGTTGGTAGCCGAGGAAGCAACTTCTGATGCTTTACCTAATACCATGGTTACTGGTGTAAGTGAAATAAGTAGAGATGACTCTAAACTTACTTTCAAGGTAAATACTTCTACTAAGGACGTTTCTAACAACCAATACGGAGAATCCAATGAGGCCATTAAAGAACTTCTCCCGGTAACCCAATCTCTTGCAGGAGTCATGTCTGCAGCAGATAAGATTAAGTTGGATGGGTTGGATGAAAATGCCCTTACAGATATATCGGCTGATTCCGATGCAAGTAAAGTAACCGTAACCGTAACTAAGGATAATGGTCTGAATGCTGATACTACAGAAACCTTTGATTTGCCTCAGGCATCAGATACTAAAGCCGGTACGATGACTGCTAAGGATAAGGTAGAGTTAGATAGAATTACTACTGTTAACTTTGCTCTTGGGGATGTAACTCCAAATGAGACTTCAATAGGCATTGCTGCTACTAAAACTGTAATCGAAGATGGTACAGTAGAACAGAATCCTATTACCTTGCCTGCTTCTACTTCTGAGAAGGCCGGTGTACAATCTGCTGCCGATAAGAAGTTGTTTGATTCCATACCAGATAATATTATCATCTTATCTGGTAATAACCCAGTTGAGGTAGGCCAGCAAAGTAGTCATGTAACTTTAACTCATAACTTCTCTTCTAAAAAAGAAGATGGTATTTATACTCATGAGCCAGAAGATTATAAGACTACCTATATCCCTGCTGCTACTCAAACCCTTGCAGGTGTACAATCTGCTGCCGATAAGAAGTTATTTGATTCTCTCCCAGAATCCTTTGTACTTGCTTCTGGGAGCAATCTAGAAATTTCAGATTCTGAGGTCACCATTACTCATGCTGGAGCTAAACTAGACTCAGAATCTGGTGTCTATGTTAAGGGTAGTAGATATGTAATGGGTACTATCCCAGCAGCAACTAAGACTACTGCAGGAGTCATGACTGCCCAAGATAAGATTAATCTTGATGAGACTTTGCCCAATGCTATTGCTAAGGAAATTGAGGATAGACAAGAGGCAATCGATACAGCTATCAAGAATCTGGGAGATTCTCAGACTGCTGCTTTAGAAAAAGAGATTCAAGATAGAAAAGATGCTGATACTGCCCTTGATACTAAACTGCAGAATAACATTGATACTCTAGAAGCCAAGCATGATGCCTTTGTAGCAACTAAGGGACAAGCTGATGGGTTTGCTCCATTGGATGGTAATGGATTGGTACCAGCTAACCATTTGCCTTCATATGTAGACGATGTAATCGAGGTATATGCTACTTATGAAGTAAGCTCTACTGGAGGTCTTACTAATGTTCAGTTGTATACTGATGCTACTCACCAAACTCCGGTAACTGGAGAATCTGGTAAGATATACATTAATGTTGCTAATGGGGAACCTCCTTATCAATTCCGTTGGTCAGGTACTAAATTCGTAGATAGTAACACTTCTTCCCTTATTATTGGAGAAATTGCAGGTACTGCTTTCGAGGGTAGTAGAGGTAAACATCTTGAGGATGTGGTATCTAGTATGCCTAGAAATTTAATCAGTAATATTTCAATAGCTAACAGAAACAAGAGGAGTATAATTATTCAGTGTAATTATTCTTCTTTAGATGACCAGGGTCATTACATAGATCAGCCTGAGGGGATGCTTATTCCACTAACCAATGCCACTACTCAAGAAGCCGGTTTGATGGAGGCAGAAAGTGTAATAAAACTTAATCAAACCCTACCGAAAGCCATAGAGGATGAACAAGAGGCTCGTATTGCAAAAGATAATGAGCATGATAAACTAATCAATAGTTTACCTCAGGAGATAATGACGGTAATAAACGATGTTACCCAAAATACGAATAATCTCGGATTAAAGTATTTTAGATGGGTAAAGAATACCGAAGAGGGCTCATATAGTAGAGGTACAGATGTGAATGTCACCATACCAGCAGCAACTAAGACTACTGCAGGTGTAATGACTGCAGCTGATAAGACTAACTTGGATAATACGGTACAGGGGTTGGCAAATGAGATTACCCATAGAACTAATGCTATCAATGCTCTTCGTACAGAATTGAAAACTTACGTTGACGATTTGATTGCCGATACTGGTTCAGATGTAACTGCATTAGAAACTAAGGTAAATAATCACATTGCCAATAAATCTAATCCTCATGCAGTTACTAAAACTCAGGTTGGATTGGGTAATGTTAATAATACTTCCGATGCTGATAAGCCAGTATCTACTGCTCAAGCTACTGCTATTGCTGATGCTAAGGCTGCAGGTACTACTGCTCAGACTTCTATCAATAGCCATGCTGGTAGAAGAGATAATCCTCACGTAGTAACTAGAGCTCAATTGAGTTTGGCAACTACCGACCAGGTAGTATTTGCTAAGACTACTGCTCCTTCCGGTTTCTTCAAAGAGTCTTCGGATGTTCGACTCAAATCTAATATTAAGGATTTGAATCATACTCTGGAACAGATTTGCCAGATACCAACTAAGTCATTCGAAATGCTTGGTAAAGAGGACGAGGGAACTATTGCTCAGAATCTTGAGGGATTGGGATTTGGTAAATATGTAGAGGAAGTTCCAGTAGAGAAATCTACAGTACCTAATCCAGAGGAATTCGAAACTTTGGAAATCAATGGGGAAGAATATGTACTCGTAAAACAAGTTAAATATCACAAGATGTCAACTTTGGCAATCGAGGGTGTTAAACTTCTCTACGATGAGATTAAGGCTTTGAAGGCTGAGATTCAAGAACTTAAAAATAAATAATCATGGGAGAGATAGCAACCTGGAGTGCTGTCAAAACTAAAGTAGGCCTTGGTAAGACAGGAAATGACTGCCCTACCAAGGCTGAATTGTTAGCACTCTCCTCGACAGGAACAGGGGAGAATTATGTGGGGTTGGAACTATCCAATGCCAGTTCCTATGGGAATAATGAATGTGTCAAACTCGAAGATATTCATAAGGTAACCTATAAGTATACATTTACTTCTAGATACAGTAGTATAAGCTTTGATGCTTTGGGTAACCCCAGCTCTTCTAATCAGGGTTTTGGTTTTATTTCTACGAAACAGAAATATTGGGATGGAGTAGCTAATGGAGCTGAAGTTACTGTAAATTATATTATTAGTAATACACCTACATGGGTAACTAATCACGGTAATCAAGTACCTCCTTGGACTGCTTCAGAGAATCTGGGATTAACCTCTCGGTCAGATTCCAATACTCTTGTTACACAGAACGAATCTGGTAAAACTTTTAAAGTAACCTTTACTCAAGCTGCTGCATCTCAATCTTGGAGTTATGGGTTTAGTGTAAATCCAACTTCTATGTCATTTGGGGCTACAGGAGGTACTAAAACCTTTACGGTAACTTCATACAAGCAAGAATTAAGAAATGACCATAACTATGGTAACCAAATTTCTTTAACTTATACTAGAGCTAATGGAGGAAGTATATCCGGTACCGGTACTTCAGTAACTATGGGTAATAATACTTCTACCAGTACTCGTAGTGGTACCGTAACTTTAACCCAAGCAGAAACTAATAAGAAAGTAACCATATCTTGTTCTCAATCTGCAGGTTATAAGACTTATAGTGAGATTACAGCAAGTGGAGGTGCAGTAACAGATATCCCTGCAAGTGGAGGTACTAGAAGTTCATTCTCTACTATGCCCTCATATTCTCAAACTTGGGGATGGAATGGTTCTACAACTGGAGGTGGTACGATTACAAGTGGTGCTAGCATTAGTTATGGTACTGCAGTTAGTGCAGGTTCTTTGGGAACTACGGTTAAATCTAGAACCCGGGTAGGAACCCTTACTGGTACCTTATCACTAAATGGTAAAACCAAATCTGTAAGTGTACCAGTATACCAGGCAGCAAACGAATTTACTGGGTATACCTATGGTTCTTGGAGTGTAAGCTTAACGGCAAGTTCTTATATCATCAGTAATACTGGAGGTAGTGTAACTTTGTACCCCAGTGCAAGTAGATCCAGGTATGCTAACTATACCTCAGGTTCAAATACAAGGGATGGCTCTAATAGTGCTACTCCAAGTTTAAGTACCAATGGTACCTCAGGATTTAGTCTATCAGGTACTACACTTAGGGCTTCTGAGAATACCAGTACAAGTAGTAGGTCTATTAGAGTTACTGCTTCTTATGAGGGTGCTTCCGATTATGTGGATATCACTCAGGGGGGTGCTAGTGTAAGTTATAATTACTACTTTTATTGGAATGGTGCTGGTGCAAGTGAATCCATTCACCATGCTGCTTCAGGTGATACTTTATCTAAGACTTTTATATCCTATAAGAAAAAAGTAATTAATGGTTCCGAAACTTCAGATACTTATGATGTAGGTGTAAGTTTGTCTGGTACTCCCTCTTGGTCTTCTGTTACAGTTAGTGGTAAGACTGTATCAAGTAAAGCTTCAGAGAATATCGAAGAATCATCAAGATCTGCTACGGTTACAGTTACTCAAAGTGAATCAGGTAAAAAACTTACACTTGATATTACTCAGAATGCTGCAACAATTACTTATGAATACGTATTTAATTTGGGGTAATAAAAATACAACACCATTCTGTATTTAATGTATAATTAACCTAAGTATTAATCTTTAAAACCTTACAATTATGGGAGTAGAAGTAAAAGGTGCCGGCGATGGCGTTGTAATCGCGGACAGAGGCTGTAACGATGGTTGTTGCTGTGGTAATCGTAATTCTGGCTGGGGTGTGCTGTTGGAGGTGCATTGGTAGGTGGTGGCTTTGGTGCGGCTGCAGTTTCCGTATGGGATAAAATCAATGACACAAAGGCTGACATTCAGAAGGTAGAGTCTACCGTTCAGGAAGCAAAAGCAGGTATCTACAAGGATATCTCTGATGCTGCCAGAGGAGTAACTCAAGAAATCAGTGGAGTTGCAAAAGATGTTGCCGGTGTAGGTAGAGAAATTCTTAACAATCGTTTCACAACGGAAAAAGGACTTTGTGATTTGGGATACAAAACCAATTCCGATATCCGGGATTCTCGTGACCAAATGGGAGCAGGCTTCAACCGGGTTATGGACCGTCTTTGCCAGATGGAACATGAACAACAGAATTGCTGCTGTGACCTCAAGAATGGACAACAGGAAATCAAATGTCTCATTGAGAACACTGCAAAGGACCAGGAGATTGCCCGTTTGAACCGAGTGGTAGATGCCCAGAGAGACCAGAACATTATCAACCAAGTGGTTGCAGCTCTGAAGACTACTGGAGGTACTACAACGGCATAACCAATTGTCATACCGGGATGATTAGAAAGGAGTACATCTATCAGGGGTGTACTCCTTTTTTCGTTTTAACCACTTGAACTAAGGAATTATGGAAAAAGAACAACTCACCGAATTTAAGATACAGTTAGCTCTACCGGCTCCCAATATAGAGATTGCACAAGAAGTAGCAAACAAAGCTCAGGTACTCATCGATCAATTTGGATACTATCAATTCTTAAACCTGGTAGACTTCATGCAAAAGAATCCGGGTGCAGTTTCATTTGGTTTAAATTTAATAAATAGAAAATGATTATGGACGAAAGAACATTGATTTTCCAAAAGTTACAAAAGGGTGAAGTAATCTTTACCTTAGAGAAAGACAGAAGGTCTGGTTATCCCATTTTCGATACCGCAAAGATTGTGAAGGTAGGCGAGAGTAAACCCATGGCATCCGGTACTAAAGATGGCTTTGTTAACAGTATCGAATTAGTGATCCAAGATTCTGTATCACAGCTTACAATATACCTACCTTCACAATCTGATGAGGGTATTTATAATGGGGTATATTATACTACCGATATAGTGAATATAATTAATGAGGTTACTATGCAAAAACAAAATGCCTTAAATATACTTAACAATAGACCAAAGTTTGAGGCAGTTGTTTCTGAATGTGATAATATTCTCAATTCAATTAATCAATCCCAATCTGCTCCAAGTAGACCTGCTCCGGAGTTTGATGAATTTCGGCAATATATCGATCAACGGATAACCACGCAAGAAACTCTTTTACAAAGGATTGCTCAGGAGTTGGGATTAGATAAACCCAAACAATAGATAAGAATTATGCCAAGTAAGTCGGTTAATATTACAATATCGACTCCAATTGGTCCTCTAGAAATATACGCAGACAAACGAGAACAAGCTCGTGCAGAAAGGTTGATTGCTAAAACCCCAAGTATCTTAACCAAAGGCTATGCGAAAGGTACAGAAAGGTTTGGCAATCAACTTCTTCGTATAGTAAAGAAGAGTTTGAATACTGGAGTACCTCCACTGGGTACCCACGCATCTTGGCCAAAGCATTCACTTGCTACCCTTAAAAAATACCCAGCTCATACCCTATTAAAACTCACTGGTCAATATGCCCGGTCGGTAAGTATAGTGAAAACCAAGAATAGAACTTTTGTAGGTTTGCCAATTGGAATCAAGAAGATTACTTATACTGGTAAGACTTCTAGAAAAACCTTGAACCAGATAGCTATCATGTTAGAATATGGTAGCAGGGATGGTAATTTACCACCTCGTCCTCTATGGGGTCCTGCTTATAAAGCTGCTGGTGGAAAAGCAGCTTTACAAAAGGAGATACGTAATGCGGTTAGAAATGAATTAAGGAAAGTAAAATAGTATGTCGGATTTCGAAATATCTTCTTTATCAGGGACTGGTCCTGCTACTATTAGAGTGAAGCCTAAAGCAGCTAATGAATCAGAATCTAATAAAGAACAAGTAATAAAAGTGATAGTTCAGGGAGTAGAAAGGGAAGTTACTTTTACACAAAAGGGAAAACCCCAAGTAGTAGAAACTTGGAAGCCCTTCCTTACTATTTCACCTGACAGTGATAGTTATACTTTTGATGGTACCAAAAGGCTTGAGATTTGGGAAATATTAGTTTATAGTTATGAACAAAAATATATTGGTGGTGAACCTCAAGAAGAATATAGAGCCTTAGATTGGACTGTTGAAAATTCCTTGGATTGGTTAAATATAACCAAAGAGATTGGGGAGGGTAATAATGCTGGAAAATTAACAGTTAAGACTCTCTCTTATAACAACGAGTATGAGGCAAGCACTTATAATCCGAAGGAAAGAAGCGGTGTTATACGAATAGTATCTCAGGCTGGTACGAAAGATATAACTATAAAACAATCTCCTGGTAAAAGAACTACTGAGTATGGTTTTGAACCAACTCCTAATATACCATTTCCAAATATTGGGCAAGGTAGTAATACTGCTTCTATTAGGGGTGTAAAGGGATACCAATACTACCATATCAATGGTTATGAAGTGGCTAAGTTTATAAAACAGTTTAAGATAACAGACATTAGTAAAACCATAGAGGGTACTATTCCTTCTCCAGGGACGGACCCTATACCATTTAAAGTATGGCTTACCGATTACCCCTCTAATATAAGTACTACTTGGGTTAGTGAATTAAATTGTACTGGCCATCTTGAAACCCGTATATCAGGGCTTGGTGGTGTGGTTGTAGTATATAATGGAGTTATAAATGATACTGGCTACCCTGAAGTTCAACTAACAATTAGATTAGGAAATTAATGGTAAATTCAGAAGAGATAGTAGAGAGAACTTTTTATATCTCTTTACTAAGTACAATGTTAGAAATGGGTCTAACTTTGAATCCAGAAGACTTCTTACCTTTGTCTCAAGAAAACGAAAAAAGATTTCAAGAGGCGATTAAGAATATGAAGAAGTTTATACCCCTATTTGGTATCGGGAATAATCAAGTGAAAGGACCTAAAACTCTCCCAAGGATAACCATAGAATTACAGGGTTATTATGCGGGAGATATTGGTGTGAATAAATACATCATTGGTGATAAACTAGAAGATGGTAATTATCAAGCTTCTGAATTCCCTTACGAAACTAAGGATATCACTATTGATGTACATCTAGTTTCTCAAACTCAAGCCGATATGAGATTACTTCATACAATCTTATATACTGGCTTACCTGCTAGAGGATACGTAAGACCTTATTTCAATGACTTAGAGGAATGGGACAAGGGCAGGCTTGCACCAACCGGAAACTTATTCATTGAAATTGGTAATTACTATGACCATCCTGATGTAGAACATGGAATACTTGAAAAGGTATATACTTACGTATGTAAAGATGGTATTCTTCCAGAAAAACCATTGGAAGAGGATATACTTACCCCTATTCAGGATATTTCAGTTCTCATCGGGTTGTTAGAACAAAATGAAAATGAAATGTTAGAGTTAAAAGTACCTAAGGTATAGGTACAATACTCTAGGGTATAAATTAAACGAGTAATTAACTTTAATCACAATAGAATTATGCCAACTTCACCTCATGTTGATTTTAAGTTTAAGAACAACAATGTTCTTCAAACTACTCCTATGTTAGGAGTTTCTTGTGTATTGGCTAGAACTACTAAAGGTCCATACGATGACCCTTCAGAAATCATTTCTACATTCTCTCAGTTCCAAAGAATATATGGTTCTGAAATTGTACCCGATGGTTCTGTATCAAATATCGAAAAGGCTTTGCAGGGTGGTTCTAAGCTTCGTGTTATTCGAGTGCTCGGTAAAGGAGCTACTCAAGGTACAGTAGCTGCAACAGCAAGTAGAACTGCTCCAGTTGCTAAATCAGAAGAAGAAGGAATAGCTCCTGCTTCTGCAGTTCCAGAACCTGCTACACCGGCTGCAATTATTACTATTGCTTCTGGTGGAACTACCTATAGTTTGGGATTGGTAACCAAAGGTTATGGAGACCCCATCGGTAGTACTGATACCTTCCAGGTAGGTTTCTATAAACAATCTAATACTTTGTATTATAGAATCTATTCGGGCAATGGCCAGGTACTTGAACAAGGTCCGGTAGTAACTTATAAAACTGCCGATGATAACAATAATACTTCGGTAGATTACCTTGCTCTTAGTGCTTTTGCTAAGAACTCAGAGTATATCAAACCGGTAGTTGTAGCAGGTTCATCTTTCGAGAACCTAATCAAATGGTTAACCGAGAGTGTAGATGGTACCAAAAATGCGGTTACGGTTACCGTAGGTGGGGCTGCTCCTTCCGATACCGAGAAACTATTTACCGGTACCGTAGGTAGTGCTGGTTCTAACCCTACTGCTGATGAATGGATCGCTTCATTGGATTTAGTAAGGGACTACACTGACTTTTACCAATTATTCATTTCTCATATCTCTCAACATCTTACTACTGATGCTGACGTACTCAAGGTATATAAGGCTGCTGCAGATATGGCAAAAGAATTGATGGAATGGGTACTGTACATAGAAGTCCCAAAACACTTAACCCATTACACCCAGGGTACTCAACCAAGAGACTATAAAGCTCAGGTTACTTGGGTACAGGCTTGTCTTGGTACCGTGGGTAATTCCAAGTACATTGCTTACTTTGGAGGTGGCCTTAAGTACTACAATGAGAACGGCAATCTTCAAGATTCTGATGTAGTAGGTACCATTGCAGGTTTGGGAGATGCTTCTGCTACTCAATATGGTCCTTGGAAATCCTTTGCTGGTATGAACCGAGGAGTTATTGGAGATGCAGTTGGGCCCGTATGTCCAAATTATGGTTCTCCTTCTCGATATAATGAACTGAACACACTTGCTCAGAATTATATCAATGAGATGGTAATCAAAGATACTCCCGATGCCGGTAAACAAACCATGCTATGGCATTGCTTCTCTTCTCAGGTAAAACAGGATTCAGAAAGATTCCTTTCAATCGTAAGATTGAATTTGTATTTGAAGAAGTTCCTTCGTCCAGTACTTAATAAGTATTTGGAAGAACCAAACGTTTGGGGAACTTGGAAAAGAATTTGGTTGGAAGTTAAACCTACATTAGATTCTTTGGTAGACGAAGATGCCATGACCGAATATACTTGGATGGGTGACCAGGATGCAACTTCTTGGGATGATCTTTCCGTAAATAACGAAGCAGATGCCCGTCAAGGTAAATATCGTGCTATCCTTAAGTATAAAGACGTAGTTCCTATGCAAGAGGTAACTATGGAGATTGTAATTGATGCTGCTTCTAAGTCGGTATCAGTTGTAGAAACAAGTAATAACCTATAAACATATAACGATGGGAGCAAAAGTAAAAAATCCACGGAAGAAATTCTTGTGGAGTATCATGTTCCCCAAACACCCTATCAATACTTATCTATTCCAAAGTTGTACTTTGCCTGATATTGAGATTGACCAGGTGGCTCATGGGGATGTCAATAGAGATGTTAAAACTGCTGGTAGGGTTACTATAGGTAATCTTATCGTAGAGAAACTTATGACTACTGCAGGTTCAGATACCTGGCTTCATGACTGGCTCTATTCTTGCCAAGACCATATAGTTGGTGGTGGCTTAGTACCAAGCCAATATTGGGAAACGGCTATTGTAAACGAACTTGCCGAAGATGGAGTTTCGGTTCTTAATACCCACGTCTTCGAAGAGGTATGGCCATGTAAGATTACCGGCTTAGACTTGGACAGAATGGCTTCAGAGAATACCATAGAGTCCATAGAGTTCTCGGTGGGTACTGCAGACAAATACTAATTCCTTAGTCTATTTTCACTAAGATTTGGTGGAGGGGTGGGATTCCTGTGATAGGAGCTCACCCCTTTCTTGTTGTTATACGGAGTACTATGAACATTTGTAAACATTAAATATATCAAAGTTATGGAATTTAGAACATTTAGATTTACCGGACCCTCTGGTTTCGAATATGAAATTAGAGAACAGAATGGAGCTGATGAAGACATTCTCAGTAACCTTTCAGACATGAAAACTTTAATGAACCTTACCAAGTTCATTGCAGCAATCGTAATTAGAACTAATGCCACTCCTAACGGTAAGCTAACCGTTGATGATGCTCTCAATCTACCAGTCAATGACCGCTATGCAATTATTTTCAATTCTCGTATATTCTCATTGGGAGAGGAAGTAGAATTTGAATATGACTGGGGTAAAGAGAACGGTGGTAAAGTTACTTATGGCCAAGACCTTCATGAGTTCCTTTTCGATTATTCAGAAGTACCCACTGATAATAGGGTATTTGATGAAAAACCAGATGCCATCCCTTATTATCCAAAGGGTATTCAATTAACCGGTCATGAATATCTTCTTTCATCGGGCAAGAAAATCAAATTTGATTGTATGACTGGTAAGGGAGAACAAGAGTTCATGAAGTTACCCTTGGATAAACAAACTAAGAATGCCCCCTTACTTTGTCGGAATCTTTACTTAGAAGTAGACGGTAATTGGGAGAAGGTAGAAAACTTTACTCCATTTACAGCAAAAGATATGGCTGAGATGAGAAAGTATATAATCTCTATTGACCCTATCTTTAAGGGAGAGTCCCATATTACTAATCCCTTAACTGGAGAAGAAAGAACTTATCCTATAGTTTGGGCACCCAATTTTTTCTACCTGACGGAAGAGTAATGTTAGAGAGTGATTTTGTTTATATCACCAGAGCCGAGATAGCCTTAGACTATTTCGGCTTTTTACGTCTTCCGTATAGAATCAGGAAAATATTTAAGGAAATGGCCGAACAATATTATAAACAACTAAAGAAAAGAAAATAAATTATGAATACCAGTAGGAGTATAGTAGAGGTCGGTGTTGCCATGGTATTAAAAGACCGATTCTCTCAAGAGGCTGGCAAGATATCTGGGTCATTCAGAACTATGATGAATGACATGAGTACCTGGAATAGAGGTATACAGATGTCAGCTTCTAATACAATGGACTTCGGAATGCAGCTCGTAGGGGGAATGGCAAGGGCCTATAAATACTCTGCGGGTGTTCAGAATGAAGTTTGGACTGCTTCGAAAATTGCCGGTGCTACCATTGCAGAACAAAGAGAAATGTTACAATTGGCAAAAGATGTCAATGAGATAACTCCTCTTACTGCTTCGGATGTTGCATCAGGACAAAGATACCTGGCTATGGCAGGTAATAAATTCGATGCTATTAAAGAAATGATTGGGCCAGCATCTAAGCTGGCTTCAATCTTTACTATGCCAGTGGGACAGAAAGGTGGTGTAGCTGACTTGATGACTAATATCATGTCAATGTACCAAATCCCAATGGGAGAAGCCGCTAGAGTAACCGATGACTTATATACTGCAGTTACTAATGCAAATATATCTTTGACAGACTTAGCCCAGTCCATATCTTATGCAGGAGCAGATATGGCAACTGCTGGAGTAGACCTTCGGCAAACGGCTGCTGCCATCGGTGTATTGGGAGATATGGGTATACAGGGTTCTATGGCAGGTACTTCACTGGCTAATATGATTCGTTACTTACAACTCTCTCTTGTTAATCAAAAAAAGAAAGGCTATAACGCTTTAGCAGACTTGGGCTTAAGTCCTGATGAGTTTTTCGATGCTCAGGGTAACCTTATAGATCTTTACACTATCTATCAGAAATTTGCCAAGGCGGCAGTAGACTTACCTTCACGGATAGAAACACCAACCTTCTTCAATATCTTTGGTGTTCGTGGTAATCGAGGCATGCTTCCAGTACTTAGAGATATTGCTTCTGGTAGAGATAAGATGGGTAAGATACTTGCAACCTATGATCAAAACATGGGGGCAGTAAATAGACTTAATGAAGAACGTCTTAAAACTGATGCGGGTGTCATTGACCAATTCGAATCAAGTCTAGAAAACTTAACCGTTACTGCAGGAGCGGCTTTGGGTAGAATATTTACCCCAGTACTTAATGTGGGTAATTCCATCATCAAAGTAATAAATTCTATCTCTGAAACTTGGGCTGGTAGTTTTGCTCTTAGAGTAGGGGCTACAGCAGTAGTAGTTGGTACCATTGTTGCAGGGTTTAATACTGTAAGAGGCATTATAAGGTCGGTTGGATATTTACAAACTATTGCCACTGCTTCTACTGAGGGTATGTCTGCAGCAGCCATTAAGACGAACACCCAATTTGCTATTATGGAAGCTCATATGATAAGTATGGTAAATCTTATGAGGACTATGGTTCAATTGCAGATGATGATGGGGGGAGTTAGTATGAACAGAGCCGGTAGATTTTATAATACCAAAACCGGTAGATATGTTAAAACACCAAATCCTGGGATGTCTCCAGCCACTTCACTCATTGGAGGTGTAGTTGGAGGTACTGTAGCTAACCAAGCTGGTAAACAAGCTGCTAAAACTGTTGCTACTAAGGGTTTAGCTTCGGTAGGTGGTAGGTTATTAGGGTTAATTGGTGGACCCTGGGGATTAGCTATTACCGTAGGTTTACCTTTACTAATAGAAGTAGGTAGTAGACTTATTGATTCAGTAGATAGGAATACTAATGCCCAAGATAAAGGTAAAGAGGATTCAACAACTATTCGGGCTCAAAATGAAGAGAGATTTATTAATGCCGTAAGATTAGCTATCAAGGAGGGTATGAGAGATTCTCGGATTAATATTTCTGTAGATGGCCAAGCAGTTGGGGATTATGCCCCAGGTTCTCAACAAGATTTTACTGGGGCCGCATTTGTAATGGGATTATAAACTAAAACATTATGGCTAGAGTATTAAATAAGGCAGCAGGTAAGGTTGTTGAAAAATACAATAACCTTACAAGGGATACCGCAGGAGTTCTTACGGGCCCCTTAAATAAACTATGGAGAGCCAGGATATTACTCAATAGGAATACATCTACACTTCCAAAAGATGATGCTCTAAAGGGTAAGCTCTATAACCCTAATGGGGTTATAGGAGAGGCTCAGATATCTTCCAAGAATCCCACATTGAATAAACAACTCCAGGAAAAATGGAGAATGGAATTGCAATTCCCTAGAATTGAAGAAGGGGAAGGAGTGGATCCCGCAAAGGGTAACAAGAATACTACCAATCATCGAAACTTTGAAGTAAAAGCCGATATTATGTATCAGAATGAGGTAAGGATATATAATATGACCGTTAACCCAACTCAATACATTGTTTTACAGAATAGACCTCCAGAATTGGATTTTCGAGGTGAAACAACATGGGCAACCATTAAGTCTATGGGACGTAATGTACCAATGTATCACTATACTGGAGCTGAAGACATTATCCAATTTAATGTATCCTGGTACTGTAATGATCCAGAGAATCCCGAAGAGGTAGTAAATAAATGTAGGCTATTGGAAGCATGGTCTAAATCAAATGGTTACCAAGCTGCTCCTCCAATTGTTAAAATAGAATGGGGTGATTCTGGTATATTTGATAATCACAATTATATACTTACTTCAGCAACCTATACCTTGAAGAATTTTCAGAATGGTTATAGGATAAGGGTACCGGGAAAGCCGGCTACTTTTGGAAATGGTAGATTATTACCTGCAACAGCAACCCAAGAATTGATTTTCAAGAGAGTAAGTGCATATAACTTATCCTATGGAGATTTCATAAATTCTGATTCACTTAAAAAGACGGGAGGTATTAAATATGATTGATGTTAACCAATATATAAAGGGAGCTAGCCCATATAATGATGCCTATGCTTTGAAATACGAAGATGGGGATTATTCTTTAGAGGCCAACCCTCCAGTAATACCCTCATCTGCAAACGATATTCAGCATACCGTTAAAGATGGGGAAACTTTACAGAATATCGCTTTTAGATATTATGGGGATTCTGGGAAATGGTATATTATAGCAGAAGCTAATAAGATACTAAACCCCTTTAGAGAATTAGAAATGGGAACTTTAATAAGGATACCGATATATGGCAGCTAAACAGAAACCAATACTATACAATGGAATGGGTCAACCCTATTTGGCCCTTTTCAATTTTGGAGGTATGCCCATAATGAATCCTCTTACGGGCATACCCCTCGGAGCGTATATAAGTACCTGGAATTATAGATATGACGAAGAAAAAGAAAATTTGGCTACACTTACCTTTGATACGGGTAATCCCGATACTGTAGACATTGCCGATATTCAAGAGAATCAGCAAATATGTCTTCAGTGGGGTTATATTTACCCAGATGGTCAATTTATATCGGGACCTATAAAAATACTAAAGGTAAGAGAATTCGAGGCAGTATTTGATTCTACAGGTACTCATGTAACTATCAAGTGCATTGACTCTACAGGGGATTTAAGATTTCAACCGGCTTATGTTCATTCGGATATGGAGGGTTATAAATTATCTACCTATTTAGACAATGGCTGTGGGAATGCCACTGGTGTAATCATAGAAATATTTCAGTAATGGAACAACAGATAATAAGTAATAAAGTATACGAGTCACTACAAGTGCCAACAGAAAATACTCGTACTACTACTGGAAAAGTACTTTATGCTAACAAATACAGTGGAGTAGCTGAAGTAGCAATGCCCGAAGATTTAAAGGCTTTAATAGATAGCGATTTTGGGTTAGTGGGAAAGAATATCTTGGTTCAGTTAGAACAGAAGATGAAGGGTTATACCAATGGCCCCTGGTATGTGGATTCAAGGGATGGGGTTATTTATATACATAATAGAAAGTTTAATGAGGAGCCTGTATGTACTTATACTTATCAGGGTGAGCAGGGTGAAGTACTCAGAGTATCTTTTGCTACTCAAAAGGTAACTAAACGAGTTAAAGCAGTATTAGCACCATCTTTAGACCCTGATAGTAAAGACCTATCTGTATTATCAACCAACATTAATGAACCAGAAGATAAACCCTCTTTAGCTTTAAGCCCCTATATAGCTAGAGTAGATAATACTGAAGTATCTAATCTTACCAGTAACGGGTTTGAGGATTATCAAAGCCACCCTACTACTCCCACCGAAGTAATAGATACTTGGGATATGAAAGTTCAATACAATAGGGAAAAAGAAGCCGAGTATAAAAAGAGGGTAGCAGAGTATGAAGCTGTTGGTCCGGTTGGAGCTTATGAAGCTGGTAAACAAAGGAGATTCGATGAGATGTCTACTGAAGATATACGTACCACTATTAATCAAGCCGCCAGTGAATTACCAGATGATAAAAAGAGAGCTCTTCAACAAGTACTAAAGAATTCCAGAAATGGTAAAGAATTAGAAGCTAATCTTAAAAAGTTATTAGAATATGAAATGTATCTTTTTGAAGATGAAGATGGTATGGAATTTATGGTAACCGAATATGTAGATCCTCTAGATTATGACCCAGAGGGTTATGCCTCTAAACAAGCTGGAGCAGGTATAGCTTCTGGTATCAATTTTCAAATGGGAGTATTACCAGCATCTGAAAGAGGGTTTGAGGCTTTGAATAAAGACCCTTATACTGAAGTATTATCCGATATGGAAATTGATACTACTAAACACTATGGCCAAGGTCAATACGGTAAGAAGGTTAAGGTAAGGCATATGAAAAGAGTAAATCTTAGAGTACCCATCTATAAGCTTTATCACAACTTATTCAGTAGATACGGAGGAGCTGATAAGTATGCTTGGGCAGCCAATGCTAATGCTAATGGTGGCTTAAAGCAAACAGAAAAAAGATTAGTATGTCAACTTCAGGTAGTTGGTAGACCCATGTTAGCAACTTCTCAAATAATTAATTTAGAGAACGTGGGTAAACGATGGTCTGGGCTTTGGTATATAAAACAATGTACTCATTCAATGGATGCTGGTCAAGGTTATATAACCAATATGGAGTTAGTAAAAAATAATTCTAAGTCTGGTTCTGTAACTTCTCGAACTGATCTATCTACTCAGAATATTGTAGCAAATGATGCTAAGGCCAATGCTAAGACTGATAGAGGCAAAGATAAAAAGGCTTTAAGCTCTTCTCAAAATCTTAACCTTAACTTTACTTATAATGAGAAAGTATACTACAATGAACATTTCCTTAATGAAAAGGGGGAAATAATTGACATCAAAGGTCAAGCTGAGTTTATTAGAAAAAAGGCTTACTATACCGAAGTAAATGCTAAGGATCCCAAAGCTTTGGCAGAAGGCATAGTTTTATCTACTGGTAATACAGTTACTTCTAAGGGTAAACTAATACCAGGTAAGATAACCCTCAAGGAAATCCAAGTCCCTGAAGATTATGGGGTTAAGTTTAATTATATGGCTATAGCTAATCGGGTATATCGTGATATGGCTAAAAAGCATAAACGAATAGCAAGTCAAATATACGTAGAGGAATAAGGATATGAGTTACGAAACAGCAAAAATAATAACCGATGAAGGCTTAGAGGGCCTTGGTCGGTATTACTCTGTTTATAGAGGCATCGTTGTTGATAATAATGATGTAGAGAAAAATATGAACAGAATAAAGGTATGTGTCCCAGAAGTAATGGGCGGAGTATTTGCTTGGGCATATCCGAAAGGACAGCATGGTTCACTGAGCTCAGGCTTTAAATACTTAGCCCCTAAAGTTGGAGACATGGTATTTATTACTTTTGAATTTGGAGATCCCACTAAGCCTCTCTGGGAATATCATGGTTGGGGGATGAACCAAATACCTCAACCTTTAAATGGGCCAAATAAAATTGGTATAATTACACCTGAAGGTAATCTTATAGTTATTGATGATGATAGTGGAGAACTCAACTTACACTTTAATGGCCCAGTAAATGTTCATTCAGAAAAAGAGGTAGTTATAAATGCCGATGGGGATATTAATGTGGCCTCTGGTGATTCAGTAATATTAAATACGGGAGAGAATGGTGGAGTAATCAATATATTCCAATTAACCGAGAAATTAAATCAAACCATTCAAGAATTAGAACAGCTTCGTAGTATGTTTAACTCTCATGTACACTCAGGTGTAACTACTGGGCCAGGTTCTTCTGGCCCAACTTTAACTCAAGTAACTAAACCTTTCTCACAATTCGTTGTAGACGATTATGAGGATAAAACCTGCATACACTAATGGAAAAGAATTACTTTACAGACTTAGTTGGTATAGGTGTAACTTATCCTATCCAACTTACAACTAATGAAAATGGGGAAAGAGGTTGGTACCCAGTAAACGGGGATTTTAAACTTATCAGGGATAATATAAGTTCTATATTGTATTATATGATAGGTCAGAGATTTCGACAGGAAAACTTTGGTAGTAAACTATGGCAATGTATTGAGGAACCAAACTCACAAGCCCTAAGTTTTATAATTAAAGAGTTTTTAAAACAAGCCATAGGTGCATGGGAACAGAGAATAACATTCCAAAATATCACAGTTACTAGAGTTGATGCAAAAATACACATAGAAGTAGCTTATGTAATAAATGGAACAAATTCTAGTCAGTACCTCGATATCACCTATGATAGGTCAGATAATTCATTAAATACACAATAATATGGGAATCACAAATAAATGGCTTAACCCATACCAGAGGTCTTATCAACAGATTAAGGCCAAGCTGGTTGAATCCCTTATGGGGCTTAAAGACCCTCAGGGTCAGAAACTCATAACGGATTATTCGGAGGGGAATATCTTAATTATCATCCTCTCATTGTTTGCGGCAATTGCCGAAGTACTTCACTATTATGTAGATAATATGGCAAGGGAAACCTTCCTATCTACTGCAAGAAGGTATGATTCGGTAGTTAAACATGGAGCTTTGGTAGATTACCATGCTCGAGCAGCAATTGCTGCTACAGTAGATGTAATCTTATCTCGAAGCATTACTGGTAACTCTATTGGAGCTAAATTAACCATACCTCAAGGAACTCTATTTACAGATTCCAGTGGTAATTCTTGGTTATCTGCTAGGGATGTAACTTGGTATTCGAATGTAACAACATGTAAAGTACCTATAATTCAACATGAGAAGTATACTGCAAGTGCTCTTAATAATATGCTAATACCTACTGGAGACAGGGTAATAATTCACCTCGGTACCTTGCCAAATGGTAAGTACTATGAACAAGGCTCTATGTCTTTACAGATAGGTGGAGAAACTTGGGTATTGGTAGATACCTTTGCAAAATCAAAGCCAACGGATAAACACTTTATGGTTTCAGTAGATGAAGCTCTTAACCCTTACATAATGTTTGGGGATGGAACCTTCGGTAAGAAACCTGCAGCAGGTGCAAAAATAACCAATGTAGTATTCTACTTAACTAATGGTACTCAAGGTAATGTAAAGAGTAATACCATTACTTCTGTACCCTCAATAATCTCTTCTTCAATTACTGATGCTACAGTAAGTAATGCTTATGATGCTGGAGGTGGTTCAAACTATGAGAACTTTATAATGCTTAAGGAACATATACCTTTGAGTGTAAAGACTTTGGGAGTAGCAATTACCAAAGAGGATTTCGAAAGTTTGGCTATGTTGGTTGATGGGGTAAACAAAGCTAAAGCCGATTATGAATGTGGTAGAAAGCTTACAGTATATATCAGTTCTGATGGTGGAGCTGTTGCTTCTTCTGAATTAATAAATAGGGTATACAACCTATTATCTCAAAGAGCACCTATGACTACTTGGTTAAAGGTTAAATCTGCAGGCAAGGTTCAGATTATTCTAGAGATGGAAGTTACTGGTAAGAAGTCTTATAAGACTCCAGAGATACAAACTCAAATTCTTACGGCATTATATAATGCCTATTCTCCGGAGCAAGCTCAAATAGGAGGAAGCGTAAGAGTATCAGATATCTATGCCCTGATAGATAATCTATCAACCGTAGATTACCTTCACCTTACTAAGTTCTATATTAAACCCTGGCCTACTACCATTTATGGTAATAAGGAATTAAACCTTGGCCAATTTAAATTGAACAAGGCAAAGGGTTCTATGACTTACTACATAACCTTCAATTCCTCAACTACTTTTACAGTACGTTCAGTATCGAATGGTTATGTAACTACTGGCTCAGTCGGTAGCTCTATTCAGATTATAGATAAAGCTAATGGTTTTGATTTCTCATTGGATATCCAAAACAATAGCTATCAATCAGGTTATCGATATTCTATTACAGTATCTGAACCAAACCATGATTATGAAGACCCTGGCTTTAATTTGCCAGTATTCGAGAATGCTTCACAATTAACATTAACAGTTAACGAAATAGTATAATGATAAACCTCAAAAATCTAATCGACTTTTTACCATTCGAATATAAGGACCAAGATACTTATAAGGTAAATGGTAAAGGCATCTTAGAGAGGTTTCTAGAAATTTGTGGAGAGCATTTTGAAGATTATATTACAAAGGATATTGAGAATATATTGGATATTATCGATATAGATAAAACCCCAGATATGTATCTCAATTTCCTTTGGCAATTTCTTGGAGAAATGCCCTTTGCTTATGGGAACACGATAGATGCACAGAAATGGGCAGAGTACTTTAATGGGTTCTACTCGGATAGTAAACTCCAGGAGTTATCAAAGCTTTGGATAATACCCAAAGAGGGACCTTTTACTTTAACTAGTACTCAGGTAAGAAACATCTTGAGATATTCGGTATCTCTTTTCAAAATAAGGGGTACATCAGAATTTTTCGAGATCATGATGAGGTTATATGGGTTAACCTGTGTAATAACAGACCCAGCAAAAGCCGATGGGTATGATGGTTGGATAAAAGGTCATCCCCACTTTGACCAATACTATCAGTACGATAGTAAATATACCTTTGATAACACCTTCGATTGTTCTCAATGTATTTCCGTAAGTTTTAAACTTACTGGTCATGGGTATACTTCTAATTCTGAGGCTTTTAAAAAATTTAGGGAAGCCGTAGAAAGTTTCTTTACTAGATTCATACCTTATCATGTATCCTTCACTATAGATTACGGTTTTGTAGTAAATGATGGGTATTCGATTAAGGCCAAGTTGGTAAACCCAGACCAACCCAACTTAGTTACTTCCGAAGTATATGAAGTACCAGTATTGGTAACTGTAACCTCAGATTGGGTGAATGCAGATTTGAGATATCAAATATCGAGTGATAGAATTAACTGGGGTTATACTAAACATGAAAGTGGTTCGGTATTTAATATTCCAAGGGCTGGTACTTATTACTTTCGAAGCGTTGGGGATAATTCTAAGATAACCCAAATTACCGTAAGGCAGGAAACTTATAACCGTTCATATATTATTTCTTGTGAGCCCATAACTGGTAAAATAACCCCAACTACTTTAAAGGTTAGTACAAGGGTGATAGCTAGAGTATCCTATAAAGGGACAGAGAAACTTTGTAATGTTCGATTAGTGGGTACCGATCAAGTAAAAATATCGGGCTCAACTTGGGAATTTACAAAACCCGGTACTTACTTTTTTGAGATTGTGGAATTTCCTGTAAAACAAACTTCATTTGTAGTAACCCAAGAAGAAGTTACTTATAAGGTAAGATGTACACCCTCAGAATTTAGAGTTGGAAATAATCAAACTATGAAGGATGCAGTTACTACTTTAACCATAACTTCAAATTACCCAGAGTCATTTACTGGAGAATTATATTGTAGGTTAATAGGTAATCCTAAGACTTTCAAGAATGGGGATAAATTTATTGCTAACAGCTATGGTACTTATAAATTCAAATGTACTTTAGATAAAAGAGAAACTGATGAAGGTGTGGGTATCTTTGAAGTAGTTTCAGGTAAAACTGCTATATATTATAGGATCAGTATTAATCCATCTACATCTACTCTATATAACGGTTCTGCAAAAACTACCGTAATAATACAATGTATTTCGGGTAATGGTGATGATTACCGAGTTAAAGTAGTAGAAACTGGGGAAACCTTCAATGCTGAAAACGGGTATGTATATACTACTAATAGAGCAGGTACTTATACTTTCCAATCTGTAGCCTACCCAACTGCAAAGACTACTTGGGTAGTTAAGAATACCCCAGTTGTATATCAGAACAAACTAAAGATAGTTCCTTCAGATCCTTCAGATTCAAAGTGGAAAGAACCTAACTGGTCATTACCCGAAAGCCAAATTGATGATACTTATGCAGTATATCAGTTATTGGGTGAAGTATCAGCTTGTAAATTTAGCCTTGAAGAAATGAAAAACGGGGTCAATGTAAGTGGTACTGCAACTTGTGATGAAACTGGGGAAACCTATAATCTTGAATCCGAGATTGTATTAACTAAAGCAGGTACTTATACTTTTGTGGCAGATGATGGTTCTTCATTAAGGTGTCAAGTAATATTGGAAGATTACCCTACTATTATAGAATTAACCGTTGACCCAAGTTATGCCGAATTAAAGGGTACCATTAAACAAGTATATTGTTTAATTAGGTGTAGTTCTAATAAAGCTGAATTCGATAGTAGAGTTAGACAAGTTGGCAAAGTAACTACTTTTGATGCTGGTGGAGCCGGATATGAATTTACTACGGCTACCGCTGGAGAATACATTTTTGAATCAGTTGCCGATACTTCGGTACGGGCTAAGTTTACGGTAGTAGATGCTGACTTATTAAGCGTTAATCCTCAAAAGTTGGAATGGGAATCAGATGACACTTCTGAGAAGACATTTACCATTACCACTTATAGTAATCAAATGTGGAAAATTGAAGAAGTATGATAAAGAGTGCAATAGACAATGTAACAGAGACTACTACTCAATCTCTGTTCAAGACTTCAATGATTGGTTTATTTGGAGAATGTACTCAAATTATTTATGACCTTAGGTGGATGATATTACTTGCCATAATATTGATACTTTCAGATTTATGGTTTGGTATATCTGCAAGTAGAGTACAAGATATAGTCATTCGAAAGTCAAGGGCCGGTAGGAGAACCCTAAATAAGCTGGTTGATTATATTTGTTATATCTTACTTGGGGCTGTAATTGGGAAAGCTATTGGAGAACCCTATGGAGTAGATCCCATAGGAGTATCCATTACTATAATGATATTATGCTATTGCTTCGAAATAGATAGTATCTATGGGCATATATGTGAAATACATGGCATTAAAAAACAATATAGTATCTGGAAGATAATCTTTAAGCTGTTAACTCTCAAATTTAATGAACTCGGAGAAGCTTTCAGGGATATGGCAGAACAAAAGAATAACTTTAAAAATACAAGGAACAATGAAAACGTACTTTAAGTATGAAGGTATAATCAAATCTAAGGAAGCAGCCGAAGCAATTGCTGCCCCTTCTGGTTTGGGGCCATTCTGTGGATTTGGCTCAGCCACCATAAATGGTAATAAATTGGTTGTTTCTCCTCAGGGAGTTTCTGGTAGTAAATTTGCTAATGTAATTAAGGATAGGATTACAGCAAGGTATATGTCTAAAGATTCTGAAGATGGAGAATTACCCGATATAAATTTTGGGTGTATTTCAAGAGATGGCTATATATTTATCTCTGATGAACAAACATTGACCATCGAGAATATTCAGGGAACCCAAGGGTCCACCGATGAAGTATTACTGTTTGCAGTACACACTACTATCTCCGAACCCGTAGATAATCCAGTAGATTTTGTAGCTTATTGGAATGAATCTTCAGAAAGTTTCTATGAGTTATATAAAAAATCTCTAGATATATACTACCCAATTTCTAAAGAGAATCGTAATCCCAATGTACTTAATAATGATATTTATTCGGATTATAGTATGACTCTTAGTAATCTTCTAGAGATGGTAGAGACTGCTTGCCCTTATTATTCTAATAATAAGAATTCTGTTGTTCTTATTGGGATATATGGTAAGGGTACAGATGCTATGACTAAAAGAAATGAGAACTTTGCTATTGTACCCTATCAGGGCAAATTCCAGGAGATCCCATATACTACTGCTACTCACAGTATGATGAAAGAATCCATAACTAAAGTAGAGAAAATGAATACTGGGTTTCCGGTAGAGGATGAAAATGGGAATCTATTGAATATTAAGCAATACATTGATGGGCAACTAGAAGCTCTCAGAAAGGAATTCTCTGATTCTTTGAATACTGCTAGTTTACCCATAGGTTCAATAATTTTATGGGAAACCGATGTAATCCCTGAAGGATGGGCTGAATATACAAAGGCTTCAGGTAGGATAGTAATAGGATATCAGGCCGGAGGTATTCAAATTGGAGACGAGATGATGCTACAGAATATTGGGGATTTCTATACTCCCACTAAAGGTAACTTTGTTATTAAATTGAAAGGCGATGATTTACCAAGACATAGGCATGCTCTCGGTGTATCTAAAGGTAAACAGGATAATGCCAATAACTGGGAGAATGTTAGACCCCAATCTTTCTTTAATAGAGAAACGGGTTTAAATGGAGACTTCGGTAGAGGGACTCCCACCAAGGGTATTCAAGATGGTGCTATTGTAGTAAGTTGGAATTTAATAGGGGAATCTTTCCTACAAGAGACTTCGGTAGATACCTTGACTATCGAAAAGTTACCACCGACTATTACTTTAAGATATATTCAAAAAATATCATAGGTCGTAATTAGTTGTTAATATAACTCATGTGTATTATTTGTATTGTCTAAGTAAACTCTTGTTTTGTTTTTGTTTTGCATAGTTTGTTTAGAGTAAACACTCGGAAAGGGACGTTGGGAAACGTCCCTTTTCTTTTGTGTTAATATCTAAGTTCTTCTTTAGCTCTATCTTCCCAATACTGTATATCCTGTCTAAGTTCAGAAATATATCTCATGGATTCATTAGTCTTAGGCATTTCGAAAAATTCTATGAGCATTATATTAGTAATCCTTGTACTATTTCCGAGTCTCTCTTTAATGAAGGGGGGAGGAGTAATTAATACTTCGAATAAAAGATAAGCATCCGGAGAAAGTTTATTTTTCATATAAGTATACATCATATCTATCATTTCGGATTTAGCTTTCTCTTCTTCACTATCATCTTCTAGTTCTTTGTCATTATCGAATAAATCATCCAGTTTAAAGAGGCTTTGATTATACTCTGCTTGTTCTCCGTATGCAGAACGAAGCAATTTATTCTTAAATGTACTCAAGGAAGCAAGAATCCTTGCTTTGAGATGTTCTTCAGTACATTCACCATAGTATTTATTAAAAACAAATAACATCTTGTCCCAGAAATAAGACTGAATTATATCTGGTGTAAGATTAAACCTTTTATAATCAATCTGTCTGGTAAGATTCCTAATCACTGGCTTACAGACTTTATAAAGTCTATTGAAAGTAGCTTCATCATATTCTTGCATAGGTTTTAATCGATGAAGCTCTGAGCCATTATTTCCTTTACTTTTTCCCATGTTTTTAAATATTCGTTATGCAAATATAAGTATTTTTTCTTATATAAAATAATAATATTAAATATTCGGGAGCTTAAGGTAGTGGATTAGTAGTTTCTAGTTAGTTGTCAACATACTCAGAACTATCTCGGTACTATCAAAATCTATTAGTTTATATAATATTGCAATATAGATATGAAGAAATTTAAAGACAACATCAAATTTAGTTTCACACCGGATTTCCAACTTGAGATACTCCGGTTTGTTTTAAGAGATAAGGAAGGAGGTCTAGTCCTAAAAAGGATTAAAGCTAATTACCTGGTTCTTATTGAGCATGCCCTTATATTTGAGGGTATATCAAAATACTTTAAGAAGCAAGGTAAGATGCCTTCAGAGAATGTATTAAAAGAAGTATTAAAAGAATTGCTAGAATCAAAGGCATACATTGATTTGGTAACTAAGGATGACATCCCTAATATCAATAAGTTAATAAGCAATTTATATCACATTCCCTTATCGGATGCAGATTATATCAAGGAAAAGATTTACCAGTTCTCTACCTATGTTGAAATGAAGAACCTGAATGACTCTTTTGATTTAGATAACTTCGAACAATATGAAGAGTATTCAAGGAAGATTGAAAAAGTACTTCAGAAAAGTAAACCAAAGAAAGAGGACGAACCTATATACATGATTCGAGATATTACAGAGAGACAGTTTAAAAGACAATCAGAACCCTCGGTAATACCCTGTCCCTTTAGGCAATTAAATGACCTTACTAATGCAGGAGGTTATCCCGAACATTCTATTAATGTAATATTGGATAAACCTAAAGCAAAGAAAACTTTCTTCATGGTAAACCTTGCCCGAGGTTATCTTCGAATGAAGAAATCCGTATTATACGTAGATACCGAGAATGGTAAAGACCAAATCATGGACAGATTTATTCAATCTAGTATCAATAAAACCAAAAAGGAATTATACTCAGGTGAGTATGATAAACTTGAAGCTAAACATTTAAGAAAGCTTGCAAGATTTGGGGTTGAATTGGTGGTTGAGAGGGTACCTGCAATGATTACTAATACAACTTACATAAAAGAGAGGATAGTTCAATTGCGTAATCAAGGCATCGATATTAGAGTATTAATGGTAGATTATGCAGGTAAGCTTGCCTCAATAGCTGGAGACCGAGAGGATTTCGAAAGGATTTCTAATGTATATGTAGATTTGCAAAACTTAGCAGAAGAATTACATCTTGATATCATATGGACTGCACATCATATTACTCGTGAAGGTAAGAAGCATAGACTTACTAGATATGATGAAAATGATATCTCTGGTTCAATTGCTATTGTTCGTAATGCTCAAGTTATTGTGGGTCTTAATTCTACCGAGCAAGAAGAAAAAGATAATATACTTCGAGTTGAGATGGTAGTACAAAGGGACGGTCTTTCTTCAGGTAGAGCCTTATTTAAATGCGATGTTGAAAGACAAAGATGTACAGAATTTACAAGAGAACAACGTAAACAATATGATGAGGTATATGGTAAAAAATTGGATGAACAATTTAAGAAGAATACTAATCCAGATGCGGATTCTAAGAAAAGGGAAAGGACTACTGGAGACATTTAAATGTAAACTTGGGTATCATGAATGGGTAGCTGTTCATTGGGCTGAGTTTAAACAGAGACCTCGTAGGGCAATCTTTTCTAAGAAAGGTGGGAGAAGAAAAGCCCAGTATTATGAGAAACGCTATGTAAAGTATTACTGTAATAGATGCGGGAAGAAAAGATATGAAAATAACAAATCAGTTTAAATCTAGACTAAGAACATACTTCATTAAACGATTAGGAGGTTATGATTATCGTCATGGCTGGGTACGTATACCAACTTGCCCATATTGTGGGAGAGAACAGAAGTTGGGAGTTAATCTATCTATGTATAGAACTAATTGTTTTCGATGTAATGCTCATCCCTCTCCTGCTCAATTGATAATGGATATAGAGGGATTTACAGAATACCATGAACTAATTAACTTTTTGAACAATGGACAATTTGATGAACTACAGTTTAAGGAAGAGAAAATCGAACTTGCCGAGAGTAAGCCCCTGTATCTCCCTGAGGGATTTAGAAATATTTCGATTGGAGACAGCCAACTTGCAAAAAGTATTAGGGGATATATCAAGAAACGCGGCTTCAACCCAGACCAGTTTTCAAGATTTGGTATCGGCTATGGAACAATGGGCACGACTTACGGGTACCTTATCATCCCGTTCTATTATCAAGGACAACTTAAATATTACAATGCTCGGAACGTTATCGGAAAAGGTCCCAGGTATAATAATCCCGATAAAGATATCACAGGCCTTGGCAAACAATTTATCATCTTTAATCATGACGCATTGGAAATGTACCGGTCGGTATTCATTTGCGAGGGAGCACTTAATGCTCTCACAATGGGCGATAGAGGAATTGCCACAATGGGCAAAGCTATTAGTCAGTACCAAATCAATGAATTACTTAAATCCCAATGCGAAAGATATATTATACTCTTGGACCCAGACGCCAAGCAATATGCAATCAATTTGGCGCTCAAACTTGTTGCCTATAAAAAGGTCAAGGTGGTGTTTTTACCAGACGGAAAGGATTGCAACGATCTTGGGAAAAGGGAAGTCTTAAGGTTAGTATATAATACTCGGTATCAAAGTTATCAAGAATTGATTGCTATCAGAAACTCATTGAAATAGGGAGTTCCTATTATATTATAAATAATATATTTATGCGTGAACCATCTATCCATATAACTAAGTCTCAATTTGAGGAAATATTAAATACCTTAGAGGTAGACAATTTCCCAGTTGAGGCTTTTTTTGTTATTGCTCGAAAGGAGGCAATAAATCATAGAGCAGTCTTAGTTTCTAACAATAAGAATACTAAGCGAGTTAATAACATATTACTAGCATCTAAGGGAGATGCTGCCCTCGTTGCTGATATTTTATATGCAACTCGTATAAAGTTAAAGCATCGGGGAGTTCGGAAAATAAATGAAAGTAATTCTCGAGAATGGGCAAATTGTAAAAAGCTTGCAGAGATATGTAATACCTTCTGTGAAGATTTTAAATTTGATACTCGTGAAGGTTTTATCAAGTATATAGAGACTGGATTAAAAAGGATGACTGATTATCGTAATGTTATGCAAAGGTTATTATCTATGCAAGAAAACATCACTAATCAAGTAGATGCTGAGATAGAGTTACAAAATTCAGATTTAAAACTTACCAAAGAGATACATGATTACTTTATAGGTAAGATTGCTAAGGCAACTGGTATATATGAATCTTATGAAAATCAACCAGAGAAGTATGTACACTTTGCAAAGGTTGGTGACTTCTTAAAAGAAGAAGGTTGGGATTATAAGACCTTCATCGATGCTCAGTTTGAATCTCTTGCATGGTGTAATGGTTTACCAGACATTGCACAGATGTATACTGATAAAGCAATTGAAAGATACAATAAGTATTTATATAAGAATAAGAATAAACAACTACTCGAAGATGAACCAATAGTAGAGGGAAGTCTTTGGGATTCTATAAACAACTGAATATGGTGAAATATGATAATATACCTGGATTCCCTGGATATTACATTAGTAAAAGGGGAGGACTTTGGTCTAATCGTAAAAACGGGCAATGGAAAAAATTAAAGCCCCATCTTAATAAAATGTGGAACAGGTATCAATGTACTCTAAGGGATTCTCGGGGCATTAGGAAACTTTGTAAGATTTCTCGGCTAGTAGCTACAGTTTATTTACCTAATCCAGAGAATTTACCCATAGTAATGCACCTTGATAATAATCCGGCTAATGATTATTATCGAAATTTAAAATGGGGTACCCAGAAAGAAAATATTAAACAATGCTTATCGGATGGTAGGCTTTTTAAAAACGAAGTCTTCTTATCTCGTCAACAAAAGCCAGATACAATTAGAGATTCCGTAGTTAAAGACTACATAAAAGGATTCCCATTAAAATACATAAGTAACAAATATCAAGTATCTATTTCTTGTATTACCTCGATCTTAAGGGAACGTAGGATTCCAAGAACTAGAGATACTAAATTTAAAATAAAAGAGTAATATGAAAGGTTTACAATTTTTAGGAAACAGAGTGGAGGATGCAGCTAATGCTTTTATTGATGTCCTCAAGTATTCAGACCAGTCAGTAGATTATCCGGATTTTAAGGATATTGAACCCTGGCCTGATGAGATAGTTAATATGTTTTATGTAATTTGGAAGAACGCCAAATTCTCAGAACTAAGTGCAATCATTATGTATACTCAGCAGTCAACTAGATTTAAAGAGATTTCGGAATTGATGTTGGGTATTGGATTAGTAGAAATGAGACATCTCGATAAGATATCAGATTTCATACAATTGGCAGACCCCTATGAAGATTACTCTGTAATCAACATTAATCCTACAATTGAAATAGGTTCTACTTGGGAACAAGCTTTGAAGATTGCCTGGGATTCAGAAGTAGAAACTATCGGACACTATAAGAAGATTCAAAAGGCAATTGCTCAATACAATGAACGCCCAGATTATGATGATGTGAATTATTTCCTTGAGAAATTGATTGCCGATGAAGAACATCACATTAAACTTCTTAAGGAAGCTTTGGGAGTAGATAAAGGTACTAAGGGAGTAACCGTAATCATTAAGTAATATGAGTCAAGTAGCAATTATATATAAAGAATCCCGAGATAATTATATCTCGGGCAATTCCTATACATGGTGTCCTTGTTGTGGTAAATGCTATATGTTATCCGAAGAGGAAGTGGTAAATGCTATAGACAATGATTTATCAGTATATGCCGAATGTTCTTGTGGTAATTCATTTTACATAGAAACAGAAGATGAGCAAGATAATTATTCAGAATGGTAATATGTGTGAACTCGACTTACCTCTTAAGTTCGCACAGAAACTTTATAATGAGTTTGCCATTCGACATCCAAATGCTTTCTACTTACGTACAAGGCAAAGAGGTATGCAGAATTGGGATGGTAAGATTCACTACATCACTAAGACTGGGCAATTTAAAATAGGTTTACTCCCAAGGGTATATGAAAGATGTATTGAGATGGGAATTAAACCTAAAGTTGTAGATATGCGTCAACCTTTACCTAAAGTCAGTAAAGTTGTTACGAAGATAGGCAAATATAAATTAAGACCAGAACAGGAGAAAGCAGTCAAGGCTGTAATTAATAATACGATTGGAGGTAAACCATTTCATATCGGAGTATTGGATTACACGGTTAATGCAGGTAAAACTCTTATTATGTCGTCTTTATATTTATCCTATAAGAAGCAGTTGAAGACTCTGTTAATAACTAATGATTCGGATTGGTTAAACCAAGCTAGAGAAGAATTTAAGCAATATCTACCCGGAGAGAATATCACTTTTGTTCAAGGCAAAGTTTTAAATTGGTCTAATTTCACAATAGGTATGGTTCAATCTATTTCTCGTAATATGAGGTTCTATCAAAAAGAGTTATCTCAAATAGATATGGTACTTATAGATGAAGCTGATCAGGGGGGCAGTAGGCAATATCAGAATGTAATCACCCGGTTATTCAATACTCGTATTCGTATAGGACTATCTGGTACCATCTATATGAGTAAGCTTGCTAAAGATAAAGTTAAGAATATGAATCTTGAATGTTTCTTTGGTAAGGTACTTGCCGAGTTTAAACTTAGGGATTCTATTAAGAAAGGTTATTCAACTAAAACTGTAGTAAAGATGGTACCAGGTAAACCTTGGTATGGGAATTGGGAATCCGATTGTATATCTTATAAAGAGATATATGATGATTCGATTACTAACAGTTATATTGCTTGGTTAATGGCATATTCCAGATTACGATGGAATATTAATCAAGGCAGATATCCTGCTCTCGTAGTTTGCAAGCATATTTCACATTGTGAAAATCTATATAAATTCTTTAAGAAGAAACTGGGCGATGCCTATAATATTGCCTATGTGCATGTTAATACCAAATCTAAATTAAGACAACAAATAATGAAAGATTTTAGGGAAGGCAAAATTGATATCTTGGTATCAACTACAATCATTGCTCGGGGCAAAAACTTTCCTAAGCTAAGATATTTGCTTAACGCAGCAAGTATGGATAGTCAAGAAAAATCTATTCAGTTCCTTGGTCGTTTGGTAAGAACCGATAAATCGAAAAAGAAAGTGTACCTTGATGACCTTCACTATCCTGGTAATTATTTAGATAGGCATGGAAAACATAGGAAGCAATATTATCAGAGACAAGAATTGAAAGTAATCTTATTAGACAAACTATGGAAGAAACATCCTAACCATAGCCTTATTCAGAGTTAACTAGAAGTACTATGAGTAATTACTTTTCTCCGTAGGAGGAAAGTAATTACATCCTAATAAGCATACGGGCATTATGAATAAAGATAAAATTATATGTATCAGGGAAGATACTGATGAACGATTAATACAACTACAATCGGAAGGATATAGAATAATACAAATATCCGCATCAGGTATCTACTGCTGGATATTATTAAGGAAAACCAAATAACAATAAAAATTTTATAATGAAACTGATAGACCGAATATTAAATTGGATGAACCCACCTGCCAGTAATCCCAAACATGTATTCAATTGCAGGGATTTGGCATGGGTAACCCATATTAAACACTGGAGATATACTCCCGATGTTTATACCCATTCATTTAGTTTATATTGGGGGTCTGGATTGGAAGTCAAACTACAACAAGATACTCCAGATCCAGAATCTTGCCCAGAATTATCTAAACTCAGGGAACTATTTATTAATAACATTGGTTATTCATATGTAACCCTAGATGATATTACTAACATATACATTTATAAAGAAAAATGAAATGGCAAAGAAAAAGAAACAACTTCCTGATTTATCAAAACATGATGTACTTACACCAATAGATGTTAGTCAATTGGGTACTAACGGAGATCCATGCTTTGGTATTGGATATGATTTATCAACCAAAGAATGTAAACTATGCGGAGACTCAGAACTATGTGCATTCAAGATGTCCCAGAACTTGAACATTACAAGGAAAGAATTAGAACAGAAGAATCAATACAAAGATTTGGATGTATTAGAAGACACGGTTGGTATCAAGAAATACATCCGAGGCTTGATTCGGAAAGGGAAAGACAGAAAAGAAATTATTACCAAAACAGTTGAGAAATTCGAAGTACCTAAGAAACGTATTAGAGAACTTTATAAAGAATGCAATGAGAAAAATTGACATGATATGGGCTATGTTTAAAGTATACTTTAACAACCCCAATTATTTAGTAAAGCAAAGCGATATACTTGCTAGTTTGTGTATGGAAGGTTCTACTGATGTATTAAGAATGTGTAATTCATTGGGAGTATATGTTTCCAGACCTGAGAAATTAACCTTTGGACAACTTTTACATAAATGTAATATATTATGAACAGATTTAGATTTATCAAAGTAAGGGAGGTAATATCTCCCAACAGAGCAAACCCAAATGATGCTGGGTTAGATTTTTATGTACCCACCGATTTATATCCAGAGCATATTCATTCTAAAAATGAATTCGACTCAGAAGGTTATGATTTAGATGTTTCTTTTGGTGAAGCCTTTGTAAGGCATATAGCTTTAAAACCTGGACATCGTATACTTATCCCATCTGGTATTATGGGATTGCTTGAACCACCTGCCTCTATGTTAATGGCTGCTAATAAGTCAGGTATAGCCACTAAGCAAGGTTTACTCTTTACAGCTGAGATAGTAGATTCTCCCTATGTAGGAGAGATACATATCGGAGTATATAATGCTTCTGATAAGGCTCAAGTTATCGAATGTGGCAAGAAGCTTGTACAATTTATACATGTTCCTATCTACATTACTGAGCCAGAAGAGATTCAACAAGAGGAATTCTATACTGAGTCTCAAATGTGGGGAAGTAGAGGAGATAAGGGATTTGGTTCATCTCAAAATCACTAATTATGGAAGACAATATATTAGGGTTCCCGGGATATCACATTACTCGGGAAGGTAAACTTTATAATAAAGGACATCCAGTAAAAACTTTCTTTCATAAAAGGTACGAACGTACTAAAATTAGAAGTAATAAAATTTCTAAGAACGTAAAGATACATAGATTAGTAGCAGAAGCTTATATACCTAACCCTAATCATTTACCAGTAGTGATGCACTTGGACGATAATCCTAAGAATAACCAAGTAAGTAACCTTAAATGGGGAACTCAAAAGGATAATGTACATGATGCAATTAATAAGGGTAGACTTAAATTGAAGGGTAAAGATAATCCTATGTATGGAGTAAGTAGAAAAGGTTTATTTGCTACACATACTTCCTTAACAGTACGACGTATTCGAAGATTAAAGAGACTGAAATTAAAAGGTAATACCAATAAGTATATAGCTAAGAGATTAAATATTAGTAAGTTCACAGTTGGTAATTACCTAAATGGTAAACATTATAAAATTTAACGTTTTGGATATAAGGAATATAAAGGAGCCAGTACCAAAGGTAGAAAACATACTACAAGAGATGTATGTATTGGGCATAGGTCAATTAAATGGATATAGGCAAATAGAATCCCTACCAGAATACCCCTTAGATATAAATAACCCAGAGAGCCAAGTTATTCTAAAGGATTTTATTGGTAGGGTAATCGAAGAATTAACTGAGGGTTTTGAATCTACCGATGAAGTATTTGACCTTTGCAGTAAAAATGGGTGGAATATGGAGATGCTCAACGAAGAAGAACGTCAATCCATATTGAATTCTCTTGCTAATGCAAATGAAGAACAAGCAGATGCTTTAGGCTTTTTCTTTACTCTTCTAGCATATTCAAATGTACTTCCCGAAGATATACTTAGTTATAATAAAGCAAAAGACTTATTTGAAGTGATGGCTATTGGGGTTAAAGAACTGGTAATCAAATATTCAGATTATCATAACTTATTGAAATTCGACATTATCTGTAAAGAGGATTTCTATGAGGACGAAGGTAAGTGGGAACATATAAATTCCTATACTCCAGGCTTTCACCAGATGAACGAACTATCCCATGAAGCTGAGAAATTATACCTATGGGAAGTAATCTATGAACTCAATAAAGCTAGAAATTTCCTTAAATGTAGACCATGGAAACAAACTCAAGTGATGACTAAGGAAATAGATTTTCAAGAATCCTTGGTAAAAGCTTTCTATCTCTATATGGGATTCTTAGCGATGAATGGGTTTACTCCTCTCGGATTATTCGGTTTATTCTTTAAAAAACAACGTCTCAATAGATGGAGGCAACAAACTAATTATTAACATGTCAGGATGGAACCATAAATTAGAGGGACTTCAACTTAATCCGGAGGAGTCCCTCCATTCGTTAGAATTTGCTACCTCACAAGAAGCATGGGAAAAACTCAATGAGGGATTCCTAAGATTAGAGCCTGCTTTATTTGCAAAGGGGGCTATTGCCAATAGTGGGGTAGCAGTAGTGTATAACGTATTCATAAAGATACGCAATGCCTGGGTAGACCCAGAATTTGATTATGGGAGATGTTTCAATTATAAAGAAACTAAGTGGACTAGCTTATTGAATAACTACATAGACTTTAATAAGCTTGACTTGTTGCGTAGTAAACTGAGAGTACTGAGAAATAAGTACAATCAGAATTACAATATAACCTATATGTTTAACAATCATCATGATAACGGAAAGCAATGTCTAATAGCAGCGACTTTTTCAAAACGATTCGGGGAGGACATCCCAGTTATTACAATGGTAGTTCGGGCTTCGGAGATTACCAAGAGGTTAATATTCGATTTCCTATTAATTCAACGAATGTCAGAGTACGTATATGGTCCGGATCAGTCAGTACAAATCAACCTATTCGCGACTCAAATGTACGGAAATGTGGAGACACTTCTAATGTATCATACCCATAAGCCATTGAAGAAGGTACTTAAGGGGGCAGAAGAGAATGCTTGGAATAAGAGAATAAAAGAAATATGGAAGAAATTCCAAAAGGGTACAGAGAAGGAATTCTCTTCATTCAAGGTATTCTTTAGAAGTTTTAAAGTGCTCAGACCAGATTTATATGAAGAAACATATAAATCAATGAAAGCAAAAGAATTACTTCTTGAATACGAAGATATTGAATATCCCGAGAATGTAATTTCTTACTCTCAACGTAAAGCCTATAAGAAGAAACTTTTAAAACAAAAGAACAACAATGGAAGCTAGGGAATTTTTAAATCAGAAGCGGATAGGATTAGTAAACAAATTCTATTACCAAGTTTTAGAGATTAAAAAGAACGGTGCAGAACCAGATATACCCTTGTTAATAAAAGAGGTAGAGGATTTCGATAATTTTGTATTTCGCTACTGGCATATGACCTGGGTTAGTTCTACAATGTCATACAGTTAAATTTATATAATATGAGGATATATTCTAACAGTTTTGAGTTAATGTCCGAAATGGGCAGAGAACTCAACAGTTATGGTCAACTTGTAAAACCAAAGACCTATCAAAATAAAGTCATTGAAGGTAATGAGGATTTTATTACTAAAGAACTCATTTGCCAACAATATTGCTTAACTTCATTGGGAGACCCGGTATGGTTATTCATATTCTCTCATTCAAGAGAATGGGCAGATGCAGAGTTCCAAGAAAGAATATCCCCTAATGATATAAATCCAGGAGAAGCTTGGAAATTAAGAAAAGATTTATGGGAACAATTCCTTGATGAAAAGGGTAGGTTCGATTACACATACAATGAGAGAATGGGTGAAGTATTAATAAAAGATTTAGTTCGTCTTTTAAAGAGAGACCCAGATACAAGAAAAGCAATTATACCAATATTTGAGCATGATGATACCTTATACTATGGTGGTAGACAACGTATTCCTTGCTCTATGTATTATGATTTTCTTATTCGTCAGAATGGTAAGGGGGAGAAGGTATTACATATTTGCTATCACCAAAGAAGTTCTGATTTTGTTACTCACTTTGGTAATGATGTATACCTTGCATGGAGACTTATGAAATACGTAGCTAACGAGGTTGGAGTTAAACCTGGTTATCTGTATCATACTATTGATTCCCTCCATGCTTATAAGAAAGATTGGTTAGCATTAGCATCTAATCTGGAAGACTTACAAGAAAAGTATTAATAATGAGGGATGTATCTACTACTGGTAGGTATGTCCCTTTTTCTATTTTAAAATATGGAGACACGGTATACAATAATAAAAAACAAGAAAGAGCTTAAAAAACTTATTGCTTGTTGTAAAGCTACTGGTTATGCTTGCTGTGACTATGAAACAAATGCAGAACCAATATACAACAAAAGTTTTAAGCCAACTATACTCTCGGTATCCTGGATGCCAGGATTTGGTGCTTCCATCCCTCTAGACCATTTCGAAACAAAAGCTTATACTTCACCAGGTTGGAATTGGAAAAAGATGTTAAGGAAATTTGGGGAAGAAGTAATTGAGAATTATGAGATAACTAAGGTTGCATGGAACTGGAAATTTGACGACCAGATAAACCAGAAGTATCATATATTCTACAGAGGTACATGTTTAGATGGGATGCTTGCTAAATATGTTCTCAACGAGGAAAAACCTCATGACTTAAAGTCAATGGTAAGAAGATATTTACCAGAGTATGGTAATTATGAAAAGCAAGAGGCCTTTGATAAGATACCATGGGATAAAAAGGGATTAGACCCACTTTGCCATTACGGTTGTCAAGATACAGATTATACTCTTAGGTTAATGATATTTTTTGAAAAGAAGTTGATTGACTTGGGTATGTATTCGGTATTCCGTAATTTATTTATGTGTAATTCACGAGTACTTACTTCGGTAGAGAAAGAAGGTTTATATCTAGATACCGAGTTCAATAAAAAACTTTTAGAAGAATATAAGCCAAAAATAGATGCTGCTAGAGACGCAATATATGCTTTGCCAAGAGTAAAGAAATTCGAAAAGAAGTACAACCAAGAAAAGATTGATAAGTATATTCAATCTATCGAAGCTGAACTTGAGGAGTTAGATTATAATGACCCAAAAGACAAACGAAAGATTGCATTAAGGGAACAGAAAATATCGAATATCAAGGCAGGTATATTCACAACTAAAAAGGAACAGGAATTAATAAGACCAATTAACCTTGGTAGCACAGTTGATTTGCCTAAGCTAATGTATTCAGAGGATGGATTCCATTTCGATGTAATTAAGGATAATGAATCTGGTAAACCAAGTACTGATGAAGAAACTCTTACTAATCTTAGGCTAACAATTAAAAAGCAAGATTCACCAAAGGCAATATTTCTTGATAAGCTTCTTGAATTACGAGGGTTAGAGAAAATGTATAAGACCTATATTTATGGATGGTGGGAAAAAGTACAAGATGATTCCCGATTACATGGTAGGTATAATATACACGGTACAGATTCTAATAGATTTAGTTCTGCAGACCCAAATATGCAGCAGATACCAAAGACGTCAGTAGACCCAAATATCAAGAAACAATTGATTGCCCCTCCTGGATATTTATATATGGCATTTGACTACTCTCAAGCAGAGTTAAGAATGATGGCACACTTATCAGGTGATGAAACTTATCTTGATGCTTTTGCAAAGGGGGCTGACCCTCACTTGGGTATAGCAGCAGCAAAATATGGGGTATCAATTGAAGAAGCATCTAGGATATATGAAGATGAAAATCATCCAGACCATAAACTATGGAAGACTAGAAGAAAACAAGCTAAGCAAATTGCATTCGGTTTGATTTATGGTATTGGGGAAGCTTTACTTGCAGTAAAACTATCCGACCCAAAAGCTGGTATTATAGTTACTAAAGAAGAAGCCCATAAAGAAATGGCAGAGTTCTTTGAGAAACATCCAAAGATACTTAAGTTCAAAGAGAAGCAAGAGAAATTCCTTCGTAAGCATGGATATTACACTCAGTTATTTGGTACTAAGAGAAGATTACCACAAATATACTCAAATGATAAACAAGAAGTTGCTTATGCCATCCGTTTGGGACTTAATTTCCCATGTCAAGGTGCTGCAGCAAATATGACTAATTTTGGAGCTATCCTTATTTATTGGTTAATGAGACAAGGTAAATTACCCATGATGAAAGAAGCTTGTACAGTTCATGATGCTGTATATATGTATTCTAAACCGAAGGATATAAATACATGGACAGTATATACAATTTGGAATATACTACGTAACCCAAGTACTAAGAAATACTTTGGTTTCCAAGTTGATGATGTAACTCTATCAATGGATTTTACAATAGGTAGGTCTATGGCAGAAGAATTACCGTTTATGCCAGGCTATGATTATACTAGAATGTTAAAACCAGACTTTTCAGTAGAAGAGTACATGGAAGAATATCATAAGTTTAAAACCCATAAGATTGGTAATTTTAGTGCAGCTTCCCCCGAGGTATTTATGGAACTATATAAAAAGGAAATCCATAAATATCAACGAGAATATGAAGAATCGAGAAAAGGGTAATATACCAGGATTTAGTAATTACTACATATCACGTACTGGGAAGTTATATTCGAAATTTACTGGTAATTGGAGATTGGTAAAACCTGCTATGAAAGATAATGGTTATTTATCTAACTCTTTAGTAGGAGATGATGGTAAACGGAAGAATTTCTATAGACATAGGTTAGTGGCTTCCACTTATATACCTAACCCAAACCATTATCCTCAAGTATGCCATAAAGATAATGACCCTGAAAATAATAGAGTAAGTAATCTATATTGGGGAACTGCTAAGATGAACATGGGTCAATGTATAGAAGATAAAAGGTTCTATTTTGTTGGCAAAGAACGAGAACGTAAGGTAAATGTAGAATTATTAATTTCTAGGTACATAGAAGGTATACCAAGAAAGGATATACTAGAAGAATTTGGTATCTCAGTTGGTGTATTGTATAAAATATTACGGTATAATAACATAAAACTAAGAAAATGAAAAAGATTTTGAACGGACCCACGATATGGCGAGCTAAATGCCCAGTATGTGATTGCGAATTTGAATA
>ERZ791864.168-NODE-168-length-88633-cov-10.700998_pt1 | contig 88633 bp, 102 predicted proteins | sample MGYA00510282_ERZ791864 | MGnify/ENA primary metagenome ERZ791864 (study PRJEB30046, sample SAMN00792087) | human gut metagenome | study: EMG produced TPA metagenomics assembly of the A metagenome-wide association study of gut microbiota in type 2... | reverse complement strand
CAGATATTAAAACCTGTTACGCAATAAAAGTCTAACTTTTTGGGGTCACATCAATATCAAGCTACAAACTGCCTTTCATTTATTTTTAATAATCTTTACCTTTTCAATTTTTTTAATTTCTGTTAATTATTTTATAACCATTCTATAAATTTTAATTTTCCCGAACAACTATTATATTTTCACATTCCATATAGCCTTCAGGTTTGCTTTCTGTTATTATTGTTGCTCTGCCAAACTGCTGGAATGTTACCGGGCTTATTTTGTCAAATTTTGACTGATCAGCCAAAACATAGCATTCTTTACACTGCTCCATTGCCTTATTTTTTACAAGTGCTTCACTTGTATCAGGAGTTGTAAAACCTGCTTTTTTCGTTAAACCATTTGTTCCAAAAAAACCTTTCGAAAAGTGAAATTTTTTAAGAGATGCTGCTGCATATCCTCCAACAAGAGCTTCTGTTGAACCTTTTAATTCTCCCTCAATAAGAATAACTTTGTTTCCCTGCAACGCAAGTTTTTTTGCGTGAGTTACTGCATTAGTTACAAAAACAGATTTGCTGTTTTTTAAAAAGTTTAACATATATCCTGTTGTGGTCCCTGCATCTATATATACGAAATCTCCTGGTTTAATGAGACTTGCCGCATATTCTGCAATCATATATTTCTCTTCCTTGTTCTGCTCAACTCTCTGTTCCACAGACGGTTCTTCCGTAATTACATCTTCCTCCAGGGCAACTGCACCACCGAAAACCTTTGTCAACTTTCCTGCATTATGCAATGCAATTATGTCACGTCTGATAGTTGATTCTGACGCATTAAGTACTTCTTTTGCTTCAGTTACTGTAATGCTCTTTTTCTCATTAACCAAATCTAATAATAATCTATGCCTTTGTTCTGTTAACATTTTTCCTCCGTGATGGATAAATAATCCACAAAAGCAGTGCCCAAGGTTAATTTTGAGCACTGCAAATATTTTTAATTTAAGCTACTTTTTTCTTTAATGCTCCAAGTAATACTGCTGAAACGATTGTGCCTGCAACTAATGCTACAAAGTACATTAATCCGTTTCCAACTACAGGGAACACGAAGATTCCACCGTGAGGTGCCATCAATGTACAATTAAATACCATTGATAATGCTCCTGCTAAGCCTGAACCGATAATACATGCAGGTAATACATGTAATGGATCTGATGCTGCAAAAGGAATTGCACCTTCTGTAATGAATGCAAGTCCCATAATAAAGTTTGTTGGTCCTGCTTCTCTTTCTTCTTTTGTAAATTTATCTTTAAATAATAATGTTGCAAGTGCGATTGCGCAAGGTGGAACCATACCACCAATCATAACTGTTGCCATAATGTCGTAGTTGCCTGCTGCAATCTGTGCAACACCGAAAACGTATGCTGCCTTGTTGAATGGGCCACCCATATCGATTGACATCATTCCACCTAAAATCAAACCAAGTAATATCTTACTTGAACCTGCCATTCCTTCAAGTCCACTGTTAACTCCTGTATTAATTCCACCCATAATAGGTTCAACTACATATGTCATAAATATGCCAATAATCAAAATACCAAGTACAGGATAAATAAGTACCGGTGCGATTTTTTCAAGTGCGTCAGGAAGCTTGTCGCATAATTTTCTTAAACCGATTATTAAATAACCTGCAACGAAACCTGCAACTAATGCTCCAAGGAAACCTGACTTACCGTTTGCTGCAATCATACCACCTACAAAACCAACTGCAAGTGCCGGTCTGTCTGCTATTGCCATTGCTATATAACCTGCAAGAACAGGAAGCATAAAGCCAAATGCTGTACCACCAATGCTCTTAAACATTGCTGCCATAGGTGTAATTGTACCAAAATTACTTCTCTGATCAGCAGGAAGTGAATTAATATCAACATTTAAACCATCAATAAGAAATGCTATTGCAATAAGTATACCACCGCCAACTACGAATGGAAGCATGTGCGATACACCGTTCATAAGCTGTGTATAAATCTGATGTCCAATACCTTTGCCGGATTTACTAACTTCTGTATTACTGCTACTTTCAGAGCCTGATTTGTAAATAGGTGCATCGCCTGCAATTGCTCTGTCTATAAGCTGGTCTGCCTTACTGATTCCATCTGAAACCTGACATTCAATAACTTTCTTGCCGGCAAATCTGTCCATTGGAACCTTAGCATCTGCTGCAACTATAATACAATCTGCCTCTTCAATTTCTTTAGCTTTAAGAACATTCTTAGCTCCACCTGAACCTCTTGTTTCAACTTTTATAAAGCATCCCTTAGCCTTAGCTGCTGTTTCAAGGCCTTCTGCTGCCATGTATGTGTGGGCAATTCCTGTAGGACATGATGTAACTGCCAAAATTTTTGTTGAATTTTCTTTTGCTTCACATGTGTCTGCCAATCTTTCATCAATACTCTTCTTTTCATCATCGGCCTGATCAATAATTTCCAGAAATTCTTCAACGCTTCCTGCATTTCTTAATGAGTCTGAGAAATTCTGATCCATCATCATAACCGATAACTTACTTAAAACACTTAAATGTACATTATCTTCTGTGTTAGGTGCTGCAATTAAGAAAAGTAATGTTACCGGTGCATCATCTAATGCCTCAAAGTCAACTCCATTCTTAACTACCATTGCTGCAAGTCCCGGCTTGTCAACTGCATCACATTTTCCGTGAGGAATACCAATTCCAAGTCCTATACCTGTTGTACTTTCTTCCTCTCTTGCATAAACCTGCTTACGATAAGCTTCCTTGTCATTAATTTTCCCACTAGCACACATTAAATCAACTAACTGATCTAAGGCTTCACTTTTTGTCTTAGGTGTAGCTGTAAGGGAAATACTTCTTGGATCAAGTAGATCTGTAATTCTCATAATAGCCTCCATTTCCGTAATTAATCTTTCTTCATTAATTACATATTTTTTATTTTAATTTTTAATTAAATTCTGTTAGTTATTATTTTTTGTCCATTATTTTATAATAATTATTTTTCTTTTATTATTTTCCCATAACCTGATTGTAAACATTTATAATTTCTTCTTTTGTTGCAAGATTTTCTGAAAAAGCGCTTGCACTTCCTGATGCAACACCCATGTGGAAAGCATATTCGTAATCCTGTTTTTCGATCCAACCTGCCACAAAACCTGCAACCATTGAATCTCCTGCGCCTACGCCATTAATAAGTTTTCCTTTTGGTGCAGGTGTATCAAATACCTGACCATCTTCTGCAATAAGAACTGCCCCTTCTCCTGCCATAGAAACAAGAACGTTTCTGGCTCCTTTTTCCTGAAGCTTTCTTCCATAAGGAATAACTTCTTCTCTTGTTGTAAGCTTAACATCAAATATTTCGCCTAATTCGTGATTGTTAGGTTTAATGAGAAATGGATGGTACTCTAAAACATTTAAAAGTAAATCCTTTGTTGCATCAACAACAATCATCACTCCTCTGTCTTTTAAATCTGCCATTATGTCTCTATAAATATTGTCGCTCATAGATGAAGGAATACTTCCTGCAAGAACAAGTACATCTCCTTCTTTAAGCTGATTAAGCTTGTCCATTAACTTGTTAACCTTTTCTTCACTAATGTCAGGTCCTGCTCCGTTAATCTCTGTTCCGTCAATAGATTTAAGTTTAAGATTAATTCTTGAAATTCCATTTTCAATAGAAATAAAATCAGATTTAATTCCCATGTCATTTAATCTCTTAACGATTTCATTTCCCGTAAAACCTGCCACAAAACCAAGGGCTGTACTTTCAAATCCTAAGTTCTTTAAAACTGTTGATACGTTAGTTCCTTTACCTCCCGGTAAAATTAATTCAGAACTTGTACGATTGGTAAGTCCTAATTTAAAATCATCTACCGACACAATGTAATCAAGTGATGGATTAAATGTTACTGTATAAATCATTTAATGTTCCTCCTTGTATGATATTTTGTATGTTATTTTCTGTAATAGTTCTTTCTGTTGTTGATATAATTTTATCTTCAAAGTCATTCAAAGTCAATCATTATCATTCATTTTATTCAAGAAATTTATGACGGATTTTCACTTAGTTAGTGCAATTTTCTAATTTTCGCTTATTTTATAATACAAAATTAGGAGTCGCATAAATTGCAACTCCCTCTTTTATTATAAACATATTTTATTTTATTATTGCTGTTGATATTGACCATGGTTTTAAATCAACCTTTACACATTCATTGTTCATGCGTAAATATACCGGAATATCATTATCTGTCTGATTAAATAAAACAATTACGATTTATGAATTTTCAGTCTTCTTCTTTTGCTGTTTTGCAACTATTTTCATTAAAATATTTGAAGGCAATAATTTTTGTCCCATAACTGCAAGCTTCATTTTAAGTGACGGCACTATAATTACCTGCTTCTTTTTCATTCCGTGAATTGCTTCTTTTACACAAAATCTTGGTGTAATTCCTCTTAAAGCAAAAATTACATCTGCATTTTCATTAAATTCCGTATCAACCGGTCCCGGACAAAGTGCCCCAACATAAATATTGCTTCCCTGCTCTTTTAATTCTTCGGCAACAGCCTTTGTAATGCTTACTACATAAGATTTTGTAGCATAATATGTTGCCATATAAGGTCCTGCCGGAAGAAGCCCTGCTGATGAAGCCACATTTAAAATTCTTCCATAGCCCTGCTTCTTCATCTTTATAACCATCTTCTTAAACAAAATATGCATAGCCTTAATGTTAACATTTATCATAGAGACTTCTTTTCCTAAATCAGTTTCATCAAACTTTCCGCAAGTTCCAAAACCTGCATTGTTAATAAAAACATCAACCGGCTCATCTGCTATATTTTCAAAAAACTGATAGCATTCGCCCTCTCTTGATAAATCCGCAACAATAATCTTACACGGAGTACCAAGCTCTTCTCTTAATTTTTCAAGGCGTTCCTTTCTTCTTGCTGTCAAAATAAGCCTGCAACCCATCTTAGAAAAAGCTCTTGCAAACTCCATTCCTATACCTGAACTTGCACCTGTTATTACAACTGTTTTCTGTTTCATAAATCCTCCTGTCCGTTATCTGTCATTGATTTTGCTTTTTTTTACACACTACTACCATTCGACTATTATCGCTGGCCTTCTCGCAGGTTGAAAGTGTTAATAATTTATCTTTCTTTTTAATCTTCTCACCTGTGTCATACATCTTTCTCTGTTCTAAATTTAACACATATTCATTAAATTCATCCTTGCTGTTCCAATTTATTTTTTCATAATATTTAAAAGAATCCTTCTTATTCACTTCCGTAACAAGAGCATACACAACCTTGTATGTCCCCTCTTCCGTCAACGTATCAAACTGTACTTCTTTATGACTTTCATAAAACTCCTTGTCTTTATACTTATTCAAATCTGCAAACATAGTTCCATTCTTCATATTATGACCATAAATAATCACATTATCAGAATTGGGATTAATGCCACACCCCTCTCCTACAAAAGGCGTCCCATAGATGGAAGACTTCTTATTGAAATTTCTCTTTAAATAATATGAATAATCATCCTTAGTCTGCATAACCGGATAATCAATATTCGTATCCTTAATCTTAATCCAGCCCACTAAGTCATTATTCTTCTCGTATACTTTCTTATACTTCTTTAATATTTCAAAATCATTATATTGAATCTTCTCATCTTCATACTCACTTTCAACAAGCTTCTCCACATTATTGAAATTCTGCTTCTCATCATATGAAGTATAAAAATAATCTACAATTTTATATCCGGAAAAAACAAGTCCCACAAGCAGGACAAACATAATCAATCTGCTTTTTAAATTTTTCATATTACACCTTCAAATCTTTTTATTATTCTAACATACTTAGGGGAAAGATTTCAAAAAAATTTGTTTTACTGTCTAAACTTTGTTTATCTGAATTTAGCTTTAACGTGATATGAACTTTTTTGAGCTGAACTCAACCTAAACTTGCCCTGGGTCTTCCCTGAACTCAATTTAAACTTGCTGGATTTCAATCTGAACTTACCTGTTCTCTAGTATAATTAGGATGATTTTGGCAATTACGGATTCTGAGGAATTTTTGTTGTGAAAATCCGTAAAACTAGTCGAATGGACAAGCTTTACTCCTACATTTACGGATTTTACAGAGTTTCGGTTCGCTAATTCCGTAATAGCCATGAATTACGTGTGTATATAGTATTTCTGCCCAATGACACGTAATTTTCATTCGAACATCAATGTTTTTTTCAACAATTTACGTGTCACACAACATTTCTTCCATACGACACGTAATTTCTACCGAAACAGCAATAATTCTTCAATAATTTACTTGTCACACAGCGTTTCTTTCATATGACACGTAATTCCATCCGAAACAACATGAATTCTTCAATAATTTACTTGTCACACAGCGTTTCTTTCATATGACACGTAATTCCTTCCGAAACAGCAAGGGGCTGCCACTAATGCGACAGCCCCTTAAGATAATGTTATTATTTATTACTATCTTTCTCTCTGATTTCTACTTCAACATCACCATCTTTGCTTGTATCGGTATTAACTTTAAGATTGTTTTTGTCCAGATTTTCCTCATGTTCTTCAACCTCAACCTCTGTATCATCGTTAACTTTATATTTCTTAGTCTTAACAAAATCATTATCCTGACTCTTTTCTATAACATTTGAAATATGGCTTGTTAAGTCTTTCCCCGTTGCCGCATATGACACAATGTTGAATGCAAAAAATGAAAGCACCAATGTTGCAAAAACAACTGCGTATTTTAATCTGAATTTTTTTATTTTTTTGTTATTATTATTCATACTTTTTACCTTTCTTAAGCACTGGTCTGAAATATTTATTTCATCCATTGCTTCCTTATATAAATTATTCATTTAACCAATCCTCCTTTACAATTTCCCTTAAAGCATTTCTTGCTCTCATTAATCTGGTTTGAACTGTTGTTTCTTTTATTCTAAGTATTTCGGCAATTTCTTTAACCGAATACCCTTCATAATAATAAAGCTGCACCACTATTCTGTTTTTCTCTTTTAGTTTCATGACAGCTCCCAGCAAAACAGCTTTCTCATCAGATTTGTCCCTTGTATTAATAATTGGTTCGGAGTCCTCCAATGGAACAATTCGTTTTCGCCAAAATGATGTATTCATATTTTTCGATTCGTTAATTGCCACCCTTATAAGCCATCTTTTAACATGCTCATCATCCTTAAATTTTTCTTTTGATTTAAGCAATTTAATAAATACATTCTGCACAATGTCTTCTGCATCCGACCTGTTATTACAATAGGAAACTGCAATTTTGTACACATTGTTTGCATACATATTTACTAAATCAGCGTACCTGTTTGTATCCATTGTTTTCCTCCCGTGTTACTCTGAAAGATCTTTCTATCTATAAAACAATTCAAAAAGCAAATATATCACATTTTTATTTATTTTAAATCATATTCTACCCTTTTCCATATTTTTCAAAGCATTATTTTCAGGCTTTATATTAATACTAATTAGGAAAAATAATTTAGGAGGATTTTTATAATGGATTTATCAGAAAAAGAACTTTCAGTTATTCAGGATTTATTAAATGAAGAGGAGTTGTTGGTCAAAAAGTTTCAGATGCTTGCTGAGCATAGTCAGGACGAAACAATAAAACAGCAAATGCTTGATATTTCACAGAAACATCAGGGACACTTTAACTCAATTTATTCTTATGTAAAATAATTTGCTTTTTGAAAATCAGGAGGTTTAACTATGAATGAAGTATATACAGAAAAAGAAATTTTAGGCGACGCTCTTAATTCAGAAAAGAACGCGACTACACTTTATAACCTTGGAGCTAACGAATGTGTTCACGATAATCTTCGCGAAACAATGTTAGACTTACTTGCCAAGGAACATGATATCCAGGTTGATGTTTTTAATCAGATGCATACAATGGGCTACTATCCTACACCTGCCGCTGAAGCAAAAAAAGTGCAGGAGGCAAAAACAAAATTTGAATGTGGATTTAAAGCTGTGTAAATATACAAGTTGAATTCAAGTGACAAATAGGTAATTCCCCCATAGAAGCAAGTTTATGCATACTATGGGGGTAGATTCCAAGCTTTATTCTCATTGAAACTAATGGAATTTGCCCCATAGGATTGATGGTGCGCCTATTATTGGGCAGATTTCAAGTTTCATATATGAAAGAATTACCATATATGGTACAAACTGTTACGGCCATTCCCGGAACAAAACTGCCTGCCATCATACCAAATACCAGACAAAAACTTAAAATTCCAGCTAATAGTTTCCTTCCATCTGTCAACTAATTGTGTTGAAAGGTGGCACCCTTTAAATTACTATTTAACTTTTATTGTTATTGTAACTTTCTTCTGCTTGTAGTTCTTAGTTGCCCTTAAAGTTACTGTTAATTTAACTTTTCCCTTTTTAAGGGCTACTAACTTACCTTTCTTGATTTTTGCAATCTTCTTGTTAGATACTTTGTATGTAACTTTTCCATGACCTTTGTTAGCTTTTATTTTAATTTTAGCCTTTGCACCAACCTTCATTTTCTTCTTAGGTGATTTAATTTTTAAACTCTGGTTAGCCTTTGCTATTGTAAACTTAGTTGTTAAGCTTCCTGTGTAGTTGCCCTTAAAAGTAACTTTCACATCATATGTTCCTGCATCTTTTCTGCCATTAGCATATGAAATTTGAAAATCGCAAATAGTATGTCTTTCCTGCTTCTAACACAGGTGTCTAAAGATACATCTTTCCATCTACTGTTGAATAATAACTAAACCAACTTATTTTCTTTTTCTTCGCATTCAGGCAATCCTGTTAAACTTGTAGCTATGCTCAAAAATCCTGCCAAAACTGTAGCTGAAATTACAACTTTCCAGTTTACTTCTGACATAACTGCTGCTGTTCCCACTGTTGCAACAAAGGTCTGGGCTATGGTTCTGATTGCTCGCATTATTGCCGCTTTAATCCATATTTTTGTATTTTTACACATAAAACTAATCTCCGATTTAATCTTCTACTATATATATATACGTAAAAAAACTTATATGGTTCAAAAGAAAAAATGTGAATCCGTGAAAAAAAGAAATCGGAAACGCAAACGCATCTCCAATTTCTGTATATTTATTATTCTTGTAATTCTAGCCCTGCAATCCATTAGACTGTCTTATCATATCTTCAACAACAATATCGTAAATCTCGCCTATGCTGTTGCAATATTCCAAAACCTTCCAAGGTTCATTTGTATGAAAATGTATTTTAATCAAATCTTCATCACCAACTGCTATTAAACAGTTTCCTTCAAAATGCTCTGTAATGTAATCTGATATTTCATCTTCATCCAAATCTTCATCTCTTCTATCTATAAGAAGCTGTGTATCGTAACGATATGCAAACTGATCTTCTTCCACATCAATACTGTTAATTTCTGACATTATTAATCTCCCTTCCATAATCAAATATTCAAATAATACTAAGTAAACTGCTATGCCGAACCTAATTAACTTAGTTTTTATATATATTCTAATCAAGTTAGGCATATGAAACTAGTTAATATAATACAACTTTCACTAACTATGTCAAGATTATTTAATTTAAAAATCTCGTTAAAAATTTACCAATCATTTTGATATTATTTTAAATTAGTTTTCTATTAACTTTTATTTTTTATTTCAATTTAAACTTTACATAAACCGGATCATGGTCTGAATAAGTATAGCCTGTGTTAATATTATCATATTTTACACATTCTATATTGTCTGAAATAATAAAACCATCCAGCGTAACTGTATAAGTTACTCCCGGCTTATATTCCATATCTGCATTTCTTGCACTATTCCAAAGATTATCTTTTTTCTCATCAGATAACTGATCTATGCAGAAAGAAAAATTACTTGGAAGTTTCTTTCTTGGAAAAGGATAAGCCCATGATTCCCTGTTTTCTGAATCATCTTCAGAGGCTTTCAAATCATGGTTAAAATCCCCGCCACACAAAACATAATTGCCTGCCTTGTACTCTTTTTCCATATCAGAAACCAACATATTAATCTGTCCCTCACGTATTTCATCACTGTTTCCGTAAGCAGACATATGAAGTTCAAAAATAACTAATTCCTTTCCATTGTCTACAGGAACCCTTGAAATACTATAGCATCTGTCCAAATCAAAAAACTTGCTAAAAGATGTTGAAACCGGAAAACTTCTTCTTAAAGAATCCGTAATGCTATATTTTGAAAACAACGCAAGTCCTGACTTACTGCTTCCGTGAGGCTGGGTAAACGGATAAAACAAAAATGCTGAATCATAATTTTGTGCAAACACACAATCATAATCTTTCATAACATTTTTTAATAATGAATACTCATTTACATGATAACTTCTGGTAGAGTTTAAATCCACTTCCTCGATTAAGGCAAAATCAGGATTATATGACTTAACCAGCTCACCTGCGCCGTTAACAGTTGAGATAACACTTTTCTTGCTCTTTGCCCATGATGACTTACCGCCATCCATAAAGAAACTGAAATCCGGTGTGTACGCACCAAAACCAATGTTATAAGTAAGTGCTGAATATTCCTTTCCTGTAGAAAGTTTTTCGCTAGCTTTAGACTGCTCAATACGGCTTTCAACCTTTAATTTCTTATTGTCTTCAATGCGATGATAACTTGCATATAAGTAAATAATATATCCAATTAATACAACCACAATTACTGCTATGGCAATGCCAACTATCTTTAAAATTCTCTTCACTACTTTATTCATTTTTTGTACCTGCTTTTTCTTATTTAATTAGAGTGTCAAAACTCCTATGGCTTTATTAAAAACATTTGTCCAAAATATCCGGATCCAAACCTTTTCTTCCTGTTACCATTCCAATTCCAAAATACAAAATTCCACCTACAAGAAGTCCCCAAACAACTGCGTTAAGTCCTGCAATATTAATAAAATATGTTGCAAAAATATAAGTTGCAATTGCGCCTACGCTGCTACAAACTGCCGCCTGCTTTGTTCCTTTTTTCCAGAACAAACCGCCAACAAGTGGCCAGAAGAAAGTACATTCCAAACCACCAAATGCAAACATATTAAGTACGAAAATAATATCAGGTGGATTAATTGTAAGAACCATAACTACTATACCTAATATAATTGTAATAACTGTACTTATCGACTTAACATTTTTCTCGTATGACTTATTTTTTTCAGGATCATCTTTTACAACATAATTCTTCCATAAATCCTTTACAATTGCGGCTGTGGCAAGAATCAAAAGCGAGTCAGCCGTAGACATTACTGCAGCCATTGGAGCTGCAAGGAAAATTGCCGCAACTCCTGTTGGCATAATTTTTTGAACAATATATGGAATAAAATAATCTGATGTTGGAAGGTTATCCACATCAACGAATGCTCCTGCCCAAGTTCCTGCAAGATGCATGCCAACAATTACAAAGCTACATGTTAATACACCAATCCACATTGCCTGATGCATACTCTTCGTATTCTTAAATCCCATGGCACGAACTGCAGTCTGTGGAAGTCCCAATGTTCCAAAACCTACCAAAATCCAGAAACTAAGCAATCCTCCCGGTGTGTATTTTGAAAAAATATCATTATAAACATTAGGCAAATTATTGGCAAGTCCTGCATCAATTGATGCCAAGCCTCCACCTGCTTTAAGAACAAAAAATATAAATAAAAATGTTCCCACACACATTACAATTCCCTGAATTGTATCTGTAATTACTACAGCACTAAATCCGCCAACAGCTGTGTACAATACAACAACGGTTCCAAAAATCAAAAGCGAAGTTACGTGGTCCAATCCTGTTATTGAAGCAATAAGTGTGGCTCCACCTGTAAACTGGCTTATCATCTGCGCAATAAAGAAAGCAATAAGACCAACACTTGTAATAATTACAAGAGCTGAACTTTTGTATCTTGCCTTAAAATATCCAACTACAGTTACTGCTCCTGTTCTTCTTGAAACCAGCGCCAACTTGTTTCCTAGCACTCCAAGCACTAAAAAAGTAACCGGCACCTGAATTGCTGCAATCCAAGCCTGAGCATAGCCATATGTAAGTCCTGCTGCGCCCGGTCCTGAAATAAAAGAACTTGCTGAAGTATAAGTTGCCATAATAGTCATGGCAAGAACTATACCATTCATATTTCTTCCACCAATAAAATACTTCTTCTCCTCAGAAGTATTCAAACTCTTTTCTGCCTTTCTGCTATAAACAAAACTTACTACCACATTAAATAATAAATATCCTAGAAAAACTGATAAAATTATAATCTGATTACTGTTCATCTTCACATTCCTCCTCATCATAAGAGAAATCTACAAACACAAATTTTAACAACCAGAACACCCCAATAATTGCCAAAATTATTGTGCCAAACACAGAAACCACGAACCATAAAGGCATATGGAATAAAGTGCCTCCTTTAGAATTCAGTAAAAATGCTGTAAGCACGTGCCACAAAAAGCATACGACCACAACTAACATTGTAGCTTTAATCTCTTTAAGACACTGCTTATGCTTCTCTTCCTTTGTTAATTTTTTCATTATAAACTCCCTTTTAATACTTTTTATAATATTATTTTGCAATTCATCTACTTGAATCTTGCAATCCATAATAAAAAAAATCATTATGTTTTCTAACATACATTCTCAAATTATACCATTTATGCGTTTTAAATGCTATTATTTGAATTAAAAAAAAGGCATCCCCGAAAATTTCGGGAATGCCTATAAATACTAGGTTTAAACTCGATTATTCGATAATTGTAGCAACCTAACTAGATATGATTGTTTTTAATGTTTTTATATTATTTTCAATGTTTCTAATTGATATATATTCACATTTTACACATATTTTTTGCATTTTTAACTTTTTCTAGTACCGTTTTAGTACCATTTAAAGTAAGTACTTAGCTTTCATATAACCAACTACACCATTATACTCAACTTTAGCATATCCTTTACCGATATACATTACATTGACCTTTGTTTTATTCGGAAGCTTTTTCTTCAGGACTTTTGTTCTTGTTTTGTTCCAGATGTTCAATCCTTTCTTTGTTCCAAAAACTTCCTTAGTCCAAGTCTTTTTGAACTTTTCAAACGTTCCGTAAGTTCTTTTCAACTTAACCGGAGTATCTCCCCACTTTTCAAGATAAAAATGTGGAGTATCTACAGGGCTAACCCAGTCACCACCCCAGGCAAGCCCTACTTTCTTTGACTTGGCAATTTTAGCAACTTTTTTTATGCCTTTGTTGTTATATGTGTCATCAGTGATTCTTCCGTCTCCGTCTACATCATACTTCAAAGCAATGTCAAAAGCAATGCCCCACTGATGCTGACTAGAATAATCACTTCCTTTCGCATTTGTAACAATGTTGCCCGGTTTGGTTCTGCCCTTGGCATATAATTTATCCTGATACTCCTTACTTCTAAATCCTTCTGTAATAATCAGATAAATCCCTTTCTTTGCACACTGCTTTAAAAGTAAAGTTAGCTTGTAATTAAGCCAAGGATGTAACTTTGTTCTGTCAATTCTAATATCGTGTTTCTTATTCATTATTCTTCCTCACTTTCCATTACTTTTATGCCATATTCTTTAGCACAAGTATTTTCAATCCTGCATCCTCTGTATTTATCCCAATCCTTACAAAAATATGCAATATCTGCATTTGACAATAGTTCTAAACTCTTGCCTAAAAACCATAGCGGTTTGGCATCATGCGGAGCATTTTCGAAAAAACTATCAATGATTTCTACATCCTCATTGTATGTTTCTTTAATTCTATTAACTGCTTTTGCTCTTTCTTCTTTAATCTGTTCATCTGTTTTGTCTCTCATTGGCTGACTTATAAATACTTTCATTTGTCTATTCCTCCACTTCCGGCAATCCTGCAACACTTGTTAACATACTAACCACTCCTGCTGTTGCAGAAATTCCAATTATTGAAACCCAATCAAGCTCTGTGATTAAATTTCCAACAGTAATTAATGATACTGCTGTCTGTGCCATTGTTTTTACAGCTCTGACACCTGCTGCCTTAATCCATTTCTTTGTCTTGTCACTCATTCGTTTACTCCTTTCCCTGTTTCATTGGCAGTTCCTTTACTCTCTTATAAATCTCTGTTCCTGTTCCATTTCCGCCCAGTGCGTGATATGCCTTGTATAAATGTTCAAAATCATCCAAAGCCTCAACTGATATATACTCCTGAGCTATGTACTGTTTTCCCAGCGTGTATATCTTGTTATGCAAAATTGCAATAACTCCGTCCTTAATTAATTTATATGATGAATTTTTTAATTTGACATAATTAACTGCACTAACAAAAATTGCACCAATTAATGAAGGTATCCCACACAAGGATAAAATCTGATAAAGTGTCATATGTTTTTCCTCATCTTTCTCTGTTTTTGGGTATAAAAAAAGGACCTTGTGGGGCCTGCTCGTATTTCCATATTAATTCTCCTATATTAACACAGCTTTCTCTGTTGAATTTTAATCATCTAACGTATACCTCGTATCTTGTGCCTTCTTTAAAGTCACCACTTATGATTAAAGAGCCATCTCTTTCGATGGCTTTTGTTATTTGCGTGTTATATCCATTAAGCTCCATTAAGCACTTAGAATCAGTTAATTTTTTAACTCTGAAAATAGTGTTAACCGTAGTGTTTCCAGCAGGAATTGTTTCTTCAAAAGAAGTCTTGTTCTTCGCTAGACCAATCTTGTCACTATAGCCATCTCCTTTTAGTTCGCCACTTATCACAAAAATGATTTCGTTATATTTATTAGTTGGAATATCTAAATATTTTCCAAGCATGGTATCTTCAACAGCAGGTTCTGTAGCTTGCTTTATCATTGTATAATCTTCGAGTCCTGCTGAATATAATTGACCTGCTATATGCAAATCACCGTCTTTAGTCAGCCACAAAGCGTTGCTTCTTTCAGTATCACTTGCTCCATTTCCTACAACAAAAAGTTCACCATTGGCTACACCTTTGTTATGTTTTCCTATAACAAATTGATTTTCGTATGCCTGATTGTCTTCGCCAATTGCTACAGCATAGTTTGAAGTGCCTTGACAGCTAGAACCAATCATTAAACTATAATCACCACCAGCTAGGTTATTAGAACCTATCGCTGTGGAATGTAATCCGACAGCTTGATTGGTAACGCCAAAACTTTTACCGAAGGTTCCTGATACTATGTTGTTGTCGCCAATAGCGACTCCTGACGAAATATATAATTGATTATTGTTTCCAAAAATCAAACCTTGACTTCGTCCCTTAAATGTGTTTTTGTCACCGACTGTCAATGATTTCGACGCACCTTTATCGAAGTTGTTATCATTTCCGAGAATCATAGAACGATTTGTTGATAATATATTATTACTTGCACCAAGAATTATGGTATTAGTGTTATCGCAATTTTCAGGATAATTATCGGAGGAAATACTTCTCGTTCCTGCAGTTAATCGAATCTCTCCAAGCTGTATCGGCTTATTGAAGTATGTATATCCATTAATAGTCAATCCTTGATTATGAGTAGTCCAATTATTGAAAGTCGACAGACCATTAGCTGTCAATTCGTCTGCCGTCACGACGGGTTTAGAGAAGGTCGCACCGCCTTCTTTAGCAAAAGTAACACTTCCTGCTCCTGCTACAGTAATGCTTCCTTCACCACCGAGAATTGTTTCCTCTGCGCCTCCGACAGTAAGACCTCCTGTCACTTCCATTCTTTCGTCCACGCTGTATAGTCCTTTGAAAGTTGGTTTATCCTTTACAGAAATAACGTTGTTGTTAATTTCAATATTTGTTCCAATTCCTAAATTTTGCTGAATTTTAAGCCAATAGCAACTTGTTTTTATGCCCTCTTCCTCTGCTACAGAATAGCAGTACCATACACTGTTATTTGTTCTTGACAAATACAAATCTCCAACTTTAATATCTTTATAGTTTTCCGGATCTGAAAGAGGTTCCCCTTCATCTGAATACATATGAGGAACTATAACTGAATTTATGTCAGTCATTTTCGCATCAGCTACATTTATAAGCTCTATTTTTTTAGTCTCACTCATATCATTAAACGCATTAACAGTAGCGTTAATATTACTTTCAGAGTTTTCAGCTCTCATAGCACTTTCAGATGCTTCATTTGCCTTCTGCTCTGCCTGTTCAAGATAGCCTTTATTAACTTCTATCTTTTCATCGGCCTCTTTTACCAATGCCTTCGTATCACACATTATTTTGATTATCTGATTGTAAATATCCGGTGTAATCTCATTTACAACATCTACTGGAACGCCTTTCTTTACTTTCTGACATACAATTGTTGAAGTAATTCTTCTACCTTCTGAATTGTCACCAAAAACTCCAATGTAAAGCTCACATTCTTCCCTAAAAAGCCAATCAGGTAATTTTTCTGCTGATACAACATCCTTTTCAACAAGCATTTTTACCGAATCACTTATACTATAATCATCTACATATATTACGGCTGTTTTTGTATATCCGTCCCATTCAGAAGAAAAATCAAACTTAATTTCTTCCAAATTGGAAGTTCCTGATATTAAAGACTGCTGGTTAACAATATGCGCCTGTTGTCCTTTTATCTCTATGTTTATGTTCATCTTTTTCTCCTTTAATCCACCATCCATACTGCATGAACCGGTATGCATGCTCCAGTGTCAATTGCTATAGGAACACTTGCTCCATAATAATCGAAACTTACTGTACCTCCTGGATTGATTGTCATCATCCATCTGTTAGTTGTTCCCAAATGTCCTTCCTGAATTGACCATACGTTACGTGAAGGTCTCATATCTGTAGGAATATTCTTAAAAATATTATCGTGCGCAGAAAAAACAGTTGAATTTGTTATGATTCCCACCAATTCCACAGTTTTGCCAACTCTTCTGATTTTAGGTGCATCAGTAGTGGACCATGCAGATATACCATTCCCACATTCAACCGATTTCCAGCCTGTATCATATACTTCTCCGGATGTTTCAATAAGGGTTAACTCCTGCCAATCCTTCCAGCCGGCATTTTCATAACGCTTATAAATCACATTGTTCTTTACATCGGGAATAAATATCTGAAACTTAGTTGATGTTTCCCCTTCAACATAAAGCATTCCCCAGTTAGTAACAGGTCTGTTTGTTCCTTCTGTTGTCTTTATGTGATACACTCCATTTTCTGTTAATGTATTCCAATCTACTGCTGATGTTATGGTTTGTGATTTCACATAACTAGGTAAATCTGTTAAGTCATTGTATGAACCTGTAAAAGCCACCGTCTTTAAGTCTGTAAAGAATTTCTTTATTTTTCCAAAAATAACCTTATGTGTTTCTCCTGACAAAATATTTTCTCTTTTTGATGCTGCCTGAAAAGCAACAATATTACTGTCACTATTTCCATCCTTTGAAAGCTTCTTGGCAAGCTCCTCATTATTCTTTTTCAATTCACCATCTATGCTGTCTGCATTTTCATTAAAAACATCAATATCATAAAACTCATCTCCATCCGGTTTCTTTAACTGCAAATACTTTGTTTTATTAATCATCTTGTGCTCCTTCCTTCTTCAAACACTTCTTCTCTTAATTGAATGTGTGTATACTTCTTTAATTCCTCGTGTGTAAATTTTAATAACTGATTATTCTTGTTATAAAGCAAAGACAAATCAATTAACAGATTGCTTGGGACAACCCTGTCCAACAATTTAGCCACATCAGAAAGCACATTCCTTGATGTTAAGGCAACCCTGACTGTTAACACATAATTATTGGCATCCAACTTTACTGAGTAATTAGGACCTTTACTTTCATCATTACCACATATTACCGCCAAAGTCTTTTCCAAGGACCTTACAGTAAAAGGTCGTTGCTCTGTAACAATTCCCAATATCTTCAATCGTCTTTCTTCCAATGTATACGTGTCCTTATTGGATATTCCAAGCATCCTCTCCCAGTGTTCACAACCTTGCTCATCCAAACTTTCAATGAAATTATTGTTCCACATTTTTTCAAGTGCTTCCCACAAATTTTCAGACTGTGATTGCTCGATGTCTGTTAATTCCTTTATCTCTCTAAACTCTCTTAACCATTCAGGCAGATACTCAATCAACTTTCTATCCACTTATATCACCAACCTTTGGAATATAATCACAATCAATTATGCAATTACCTTTCTTTCCATCAATCTTTACACTTAAAACATTGTCAACACCTTCCATGTCAAGAAGCATTGACTCTATCTGTCCGCTTCTTACCGTCATTGTGTCCTTTGTTTCCCATTCGTTTTTTATGACATTTTTTAAATACTCTGCAAAATTTTCTGCAAAAGTTTCCTTAATGTCATCCCATATATAATTTTCCATGTATTCAATCTGAACATCCACATTTATTCTTTTAACTTCTGGTGTTGAAACAGTTACAATGTGACCTATTGGTGCAATTCCCACACCTGTTCCATCTTTCGTTGGATCAAACGTATTCTGTACTTCATTTATGATTTCAGAAGAAGCTTCATTATATTGAGAATCAAGAATTGCCAGCTTTACAGTTCCTCCACCATTCCAAACAGGATAAACCTTGCAGGCACCTACCTTTTCAATGTCTTTAGCTTTTTCCTTATAATCTGCCTTATTTCCTCCAAAGGCTGCTTCTGTAAATGATTCAAAATATCTTTCTCTCAAAGATTCTTCATCCTCATCTTCCGTGCCATACACAATCACTTCAACAGCCTCTATATCTTCTAAGTCATCAACATATTCAATTGGAATCACATCATCCTTTATGTTGTTTCCGTTTTCTCCTGATTCAGAACATGTCATGCTATAGAATCCATCTCCTAAGTTTTCTGTAATTGAATATGTCATTTCACCTATGCTAAACTCTGTTGCCTCTGGAATGTTCACATCAGAAGGAATACATTTCACTTTTACCACAGCCGGAATACCTTCCTTTACAAATATTCCCCTCTCTGCTGCACGCTTAATCAAATAATAATAAGATGCACTGTCTGCAAAACATTCCTGCAAAAGAATGTCCATGTCTGCATACATCTGTGCACTTTCCATTGCCACAGGTGCCAACGCATCATAAATAATTGAACCCTCTCTTTTATCAACATCCCCCTGCACATTTTCAAGCATCTGACTTAAAATGTTCTCAAAGGTCATCTCCTCAAACATCAATGCTCACTCCTTCCACTTCAATCTCTTCATCATCAGAAGTTGTAACTGTCAGAGAAACCATCAATTCATTTTTGTAATTTGAAATACTCTCTATCTCAACAGAATTAAAACGTTCATCCCTTAAAATGGCTTCCTCAATCCTGCCTCCAATTACTTCCTTTACCTCTGCAATGTTTTCTCCCAATAAATCAGCTTTCTCCAATCCATAATTTTCATAAATGCTGTAATAATCAAATTCAGTTAACAGAATCTTTATTATTGCCTGCCTTAAGATTTCATCATCTTCATCAGATTTTCTCAAAATCCTTTTGCTTTCAAAATCCAGCACATATGTATCATTGGAAAACTCCTGCTCTTCATCTTCTTCCACATTAAAATCTTCCAGTTCTTCCAATTCTTCAGGTAACATACTCACACCATCCTATCCACAACAAGATACTTCTGACCACCATCTGCACGTATCATCACAACCTTGTCGCCCTTTTTCAATTTGCTCTTTGATGCAGTTTCCGTAAAATACAAAAACTCATCCGTTAAGATGAGCTTTTGATTAACCTTTATTTTAGACGAATCTGCCTTTAAAACCGTACCAATTACAATGGTACAGGGCTTCGCCGCTTTTCTTGCATCCTCTGCTATTTTCTTAATTAACTGTGTCAAACTAGTAGCTGCTATCGTAATCACCTCCAGATAATTCCAAATCCATAAGATGTTGCCCATTATTAAATGTATGAGTAACCTTATCAACTAACATATAATTTGAAATTGTTTCACCATAAATTGTCAACTTAACAAGAACCAAACAGCCGGCTCTTACGTTAATGTCACCAAAACAATTATTAATCTTAATTGTCTTGCCTGTTTTACAATAAATCTTCAACAATGCCTTAACCTTTAACTTTGCACCCTTGCGACTGTCGATTTTGTCAAAATACTGAAGCACACCCCATTTATTAATGTACTTACTGTTTTTTGCCATATAAATCTCCTGAACACCTTTCTTGGTGTTGTCATATGCTAATTTGATCTGATTATAAACATTGTCATCTATTGTTTCCTTATAATCATAAGATTCTGCCGTGGTTGAAGTTATTAACCTGTTAACCTTCCAAGGTTCCCTTAACCTTAACTTTCCAAATTCATCATACAAGGTATAAATCTTTCCCCTTGCCATTAATGTTTCATCCAAGCTGTTCTGTACAATGTCAAACAATGTTGCATTATCATCAATTCTTGACACAGGATACTTTGTATTCGCCAACTTACCACAATTCAGTTTAAAATCCTTGGCAATTTTCTTAATTAAAACCGTAGAAGTTCTCTTTTTTGAAATATAAGTATCCTTATTCTTAAAATACCTAAGCTGATCATACACAGTAACATCCAAAGTCTTATCTGTTTTAGGTGAAATGGAAAATACAAAACCATAAAAGAAATTTTTGCCATTAACCACTATTGCCACAGAATCACCATTTGAAATTCTCTTCTTTGAATCGCTGTCAACAAACGTTGTAAAAGTAACCTTACCCGGTGCATTTTTTCTCTCAAAGGTTGTTTTTAATCCTTCCTGAACCTGATGTTTGTACCTTTTCTTGCCGTGTTTAATCAGAACATTAACAACAAGCTTCTCACTGTTCTTTACTGAAACAGCTTTATACTCCACCTTTCTGGTTGACTTTTTCTTTTTTGATTCATTCTTTTTAAGAATTTCCCTTAAATATGATATTTCCTGTTTTCCACTGCTTTTACCGGTATTCTTTCCGCTTTTCTTTCCCTTTGATGTCTTACCTGATGAAGTAATGTAATCACTGATTACCCCATATCCTGTTATTGTATGGTAACTTAACGGATATGATCTTCTCATAACAGCGTCAGAAGTGTTACCCTCAATGGTATGCACAGTACTTCCTGATACATACTCAACAATTCCCACGTGAGATGCACCATCTGATTTAAAATAAATGAAATCATTTCTTTTAGGTGTGTATGAACCCTTATACTTGAATCTTCCCTTGTTTTTAAACCATTGCATTCCTGTGTCTGTTGATGCTGTCTTGGGAGCAATGCTTGTTGATACACCTGCCTTATATGCACACCAGGAGGCAAACATATGGCACCATGCAGCACCATTCATTCCATACCAGGCACTATACTTGGTCTTGTTACCGCCATATGCTTTATAACCAACTTCCTTTGATGCAATATCAATTATGTCTGCCATCCTTTCCTCCTTATGGTTTCTTCAAAACAGTTCCCTTGTACAGATATTTTCCTTTGGAACTGCTTTTTCTCTTGTGCTTCTTTGCAGCCTTTTCAATAACCTTCTTGTTCTTCTTGTAAATGGCAAAACCCTTTGAACTATCCTTTAACCACTTTTTCGCTATCAGTGTAAGAGTTTCTTTGTTAGATTTAATAGTATATGTATTTGGTATTTTCTTAACCTTCACTGCGCCATATTTTCTGTATTCCTTAAATTCCAAAGATACCCTACTATCAAAGCCATCACTAACAGAATCTGTTATTGTAAGTCTTTCCAGCGACACTTTAAGAATAGTATTGAATATTTTTTTATTATTTGGAGCATATCTGTAAATCTCCAGTTTAAATGCCTTCTTGGAAGATAAAAGTTCCTTATACTTCTTAATGTACTCATCGGCACCCTTGTATTTTCCATCTGAATAAAAAGCAAATGGATAATATTGATTAGGTAATAACAAGTCAAATGAAATCTCTGTAAGTTTGGGATTTCTTAGCATGTTAACTTCTCCTAAATTAATCAATGTCATTGTCTTATTATCACCATCAACCTTTATGCTTATTTTTTCAGGTGGAATGGGTACATACTGCCCATCAATAATCAATCTATACATTCTAATGCACCCCTTCCGCTACTGCTGACATTTCTTCTTCCAATCTTGTCTTTAAATGAGTAACTATTCCTTCCATATCAGCTTTTGAAGAACCATTAATAACATTTGACATATCTACACTGATTTTTGCTGTTGTAAATCTGTTAATTGCTCTCTGTTCTGCATAATCCTTTATGTACTTAAGCTGCTGATTTGTAATATCCAATGAATCCGATGTTTTTGCAGTGTTTGCTGCTGTTTCAGCCGTGTTGTTTGTAATGGCATCTGTTCCATAACCATAGTCTTTATCCTTTGTTTCACCTTTCTTAAAAAGATTACCAAAAGTATTCTTAACCTTACTTTCAACACCCTTTCCAAGATTATATCCTTTTCCATAAGCATCACCATAATTAATTCTGTAATCAATGCTTGGAGCTTCTTTATTTAATGTAATTGAATTTTCATTTTTACCCCAAGAAGTAACTGTATCTTGTAAAGAAGTTAATCCACTGGTCCAATCTGTTCCAAATATGGCATCTATAATCTTGGTAACAACTTTTCCAAGACTTAAAAACCATGATATAATCTGACCTATCAGGTTTGCAACTGCACCACCAAAAGAATCAAATCCACCATTTGTAACATTTAAAATCCATTCAATTATGCCAATAAAAGGCTGAACAAAAATACTCCATACAGCCTGAATTATTGCATTAATCGTTCCTATTCCTACATTTATGATTGCTGCTCCTGCTGATGCCACTACACCAAAAATCACACCTGTAGCAGAACGGGTTTTATTCTGCACCTTGTTAATTGCTGCTACTATCAGATAAATAGCGGCTATTACCGCAATTATAGCAATAATAATCCATGTCAATGGGCATGATAATAATGCCGCATTGAATGCAATCTGTGAAGCTGTTGCACCTGTTGTTGCAGCGGCTTCCTTTGCTGTAACAGTTCCATGTGCTACGGCAAACAGTATTGATATCTGTTTTAATCCGTTGCTTATTGCTTCATATGTATTATGCAAAAATAATATACCATTATATATAGCTAAGGCTGTTACGATTCCCATTATAACCGGCTCAATAATAGACCAATTAGATTTAAAGAAATTAATCATTTGCGTTCCAATGTTAATAATTCCTGTTATTGCTCCCATTACTAAGACTGCAGCATTTCCAAACCCGGTTGCTAAAAGCTGTATGGTTGGCAGATTGTTATGTATTGCATTAAACATATTCACAATGGCCGGTTGTACCTGTTGTCCTATTGTTGTTTTTACAGCATTAAAATCATTTCTGTTTCTAGCCATTACACCCTCTGGAGTTTTAGCCATTGCTTCGTTCATCTTTCCAACATTTTGTTCTATTACCTGGGCAAGCATATTAGCCTTTTCCATCTCAGTTCCATTTTTCATTACCTTTTCCTGATAATCCGTAAATGAAATGCCTGCACGTCTTAATGCTCCAACCTGACCAGTCATAACCTTACCTGTCATATTACCGATATTAACCATATCCTCATTAGTAACATTAACACCATGCATCTGAACCGCTAAGTCAGCCATCTTAGGTAACAAAGTTTTAACTGCATCTGTCTGATGAAAATATGTTGATGCCTGTTGCGCTCCATTTATTAAAGCTGTCTTTCCAACAACACCATAACCACTTATCTCAGAAGCAAGATTTTTCATCATATTAACCTGTGATGTTCCTGCTCCCTGCATTGCACCCATTACTTCAGTAAGTTTTGTCTCTGCCTGATGTAATTGAGATACCTTTTCATTACATTCACCTATAAAGCTGGCTCCCTGTCTTATAAGAAATATTCCACCAAGAGAAGCTACCAAACCTTTAACTGTGGAAAGTAATCCTTTTGCTGAATTTGTCCCCTCTCTTACTTTACCATTGTATGTTTCTTGACTTATTGAAGCTCTTGACGTGTCACTTGCTATCTGCTTAATCTCTGCATCTGCCAATCCTAAATGTGTTCTGGCAGAAGCTAATTTAGAAGTATTAAACATATTTCCTGACACGCCTTGGGCTCTTTCACATTCATTAATTACAGTTGAGACAGCATTAGTTATGTTCATAAGCGGTGCCGTCATTCTGTCTGTTAACTGAAATGAAGTCATTATTGATGCCATCTCTTTACCTTACCTTTCCAACTTTCTTGCTTTCTTCCTCTTCCTGCTCAACTCTTGCATTAATGGAAGCAATCACAAAAGCTCTCTCATTTTTATCCAAACTCATAAAAAATGAAGGTGTCCAATGAAATTTATGTAGACAGTAATATGCATACATTGAATCAGGATCACCTTCATCTATTAGTTTTTTGCTTCGTTAACTTTATCCTGTAATGTTTCGTCAAATCCGTTAAACTTCTGAATAAATTCAGCAAACTCATTATATTCTCCCGGATTATCAATCATCTGCTTAATTAAGTCTTCCGGATTCATTACACCATAAGAATCCTGTAATTCCTTATTGTATAAATCAGGTTCTGCAACAGATGCACACATCAGCTTTACAATAAACAATGAAGAATTAAATTTCTGTCTGTAAACACCCGGCTTTCCTGTAACCTGAACCTCTGTTGTACACTTCTCTCTAATTCTTTCATATTCCTCAGTTGAAACTGCCTTAATCTTCCAATCCAATGGAGTTCCATTTTCGTCACATAATGAAGCGGTTACCTTATATGCCACGTCATCCTTATATTTCTTATTTTTCTTTAAAAAAGCACTTAAATTAGTTGCCATATTCCTTACCTTCTCTTTCTAAAAAATAATGGATAAGAAGATTTTTAGTTCTCCTTATCCACGTTACTTATTTTTTCTGTTCCACATTTGTCATGTAATCAGGTGTTTTATACTTGTTCTTAGCGCTACTTGCATAATCCATTGCATAACATTCAATGTCCTGTTCAATAAAATCTCCATCAGCATCAAATGATGAAAGAAGTACATCTCCATCAATAATGCATTCATAATAATTTTTTTCACTCGTTCCAATGGTTGTTGCCGGATCTGATGCCGCTACTTCTACAGTAAAAGTTGGAAGAACTCCGGTATTTTTATATTCTTCAATCACTTCATCAAACATCTCACTACATTTATACAATGTCATTTTAATCTTGATTTCCAAACCATTTGGCTTCTTGCCCTTTATTGTTTTACCAAGAATAGGCACATCAGCAAGACTAACATTTGCCTTTGCTTCAAAATTCTTAGCATTAAGCATTCCATATCTTTGTCCACCAACAATACAATACAAGGTTGCAAGTCTGCTGGAAGGTGCATCATTTGGATTCATAAAACTCATCTTTCTCACTCTCCATTTCTCTAATTAATGACAGTCGTCATATATAATTTATCCATTAAGCCAATAACAGTTACATTTGTTAAAATCACCACAGACCTTCTTTCAGTTCCTCTTTCAACAGAAATGTCTTCCTCTGAAAAATCCTCAATGGCTCTTACAGATTCAAGGTGCTTAAACACCTCTCTAATATCATTTCTAAGAGAATTTCTTCCTGCATCATCATTTGGAATCTTTCCAATATACTTACTGTTAAAAACAGATGCCACATTGTCTGCAATGTAATCAATCACACGAATTGTCTGATTTTCCTGAAAAATGCTCCCCTTATCCTCTGTTACTGTTGTAAGGGAATTAATGTCTCTTAAAACCCTAAGTTCATCACCACACTTATGAATAACAAACTTTCCTGAAGTTATGGCATTTTCAAGTTCTGCCTGAGTATACTGACAGTTAATTTCTTCCAGTTCTCCATCATATAACATATTTGTGCAAGCCTTATTGACACCACAGGCTGCTTCTGCTCCTGCAACCCAGGGAATAACATCCTTTGTGTTCATAACATTAATGATTCCCTCATAATCAGCTTCACAATTATACATTACAGTCTGAAACTTAATACCCATTTCATCGCGCATTCTTATTGTCCATGACTTATACACTTCCTGCAATTTTGTGTCTGTTTCCATAACCGCAACCACATTAAAAGCGTAATTCTCCAATAACTGCATAAACATTGTATGAGCCTCATTTGTTGGCTTATCATTAATTCCACCTGTACCTCCTGTTAAGAATGTACCGGCAGTTTCTTCAAGTTCAAATGATTCCTTCCATTCAATAAAAGCATTGTCCTTTAATTCTCCTGAACTTGCAACTGTCTGAATGTCAACTAATGTTGTATCCATATAAGTTGACACATCATACTTTTCTGTCTGATCAATGTTTTTCTTGATAACAATCTTTATTGAATTTCCTCTTGAGCCCTTACACTTGGCATCTGCATACTTACAACCTGCTTTTGCTCCGCTATTGTTAATCTTAAAAAACAAACCTTTAGTTGAATGTTTAAACACTTCCCTAACATTAATAAGATTTCCATCATATGGACTTCTTCCGAAAACTTCCAATGCAACCTTTTCAAATTCATCAGCAGTCACTTCAAAAATCTTATCATCAGGTCCCCAGTCCAAACATATTGGCATGGCAACCACGCCACTTTCCGTATTGTTCTTAATTGAATTTCTACTAATAACATTTACATAAGTTCCCGGAAGAACCTTATTCTGTGCTGTAAATGTTCCACCACCTAATGCCATTTAGTTTACCTTTCCTTTCTTCCATTTTTTCAAAATATCATCTGCTTCTTCAACGGAATATTCATGTTCATCATTCAACAGAGCTTTTAAAATATCCCTGTCCTGTAAAAACCTTTTTGACTTCATCAATTCGCTTTTTCCGTATTTTACAGATGCCTTATTCTTTGCTTCCATCTGTTAAACCTCCTACACCTGTTCTTATTTCATAACTTTCAAACTTATCCTTGTCTTCCTGTTTCTCCATAACAAATGTTTCATAAGTTACCTGAAACTGCAAAACACCGTCAACCATCTGACCTGTCATTTCTGCTGAATGAAGCTTAAATCCATCAACCTCAATATCCCTTAACAAGTACTGTAATTCTTCCAACACTTCCATTCCTTCACCATGACAATTATCACTCTTAGGCCAATACCTGATAATAAATGGAACTGTCTTTAGAAATCGTGGTCCAAGTTTACGTCTTAAGGAAGGATTTAAGCACAAAACAGAAAAACAAGGCTCTTTTAGGCTCTGTTTCACTGCTTCTGTATATATCTCATATTTTTCTTCACCGTAGGACTGCCTTATCTGTCTTACAATCCCATCAATCATCTTATTTATCATTTAACTGCTCCTGATAACCATTTTTTCAACTTAGCTTCAAGAATACCCGGGGCACTCTGCCTAATCTCCTGTTCAGACAAAGTAAGCATATACTTTCCTTCAACCCATCCTGTCCCGTTTGCCGTTCTATGACCAAACTCAACATATGATGCATATTCAACAGGATTGATAATCTCTATTACATATGTATCACCGAAATGATGAACAGTAAGAGAATCTGCATAAGACGTTGCAGCCTGATTGGTTCCAGCCGTCCATCCTCTTCTAAGTGTTCCACCTACTTTTCCTGAATTGGAAGGATACGTACCTACCGGAGTTCTTTTAATTACTTTTGCAAGAAGTCTTGCAGCAATCTCCCTTGATGCAGCTTCAAAAAAATCATCAGAATTTCTTGCCATTGCTTCAAGACTGTCCCTTAACTGCTCCAACTGCTTACAATCAATTTTAGAATCACTCACGCCTTATCCTCCACCAAATCAAGCAAAATCTCCTGATGTGTAGGATAAACCGCAGGTCTTCCACTACTTTTGTAGGCTACCACACCACCAACGCCCTTTACCAATATTTTAGAACCCGGCTTAACATTGATTTCAGGTGCCATAAACAATTTAATGACCTGAGTAACATCTGAATCAGCCTCATTCTCTGAATTGGAACTTATATTGCTGTAAGAAAGTCTGCAACAAACATCTGACTGCACCATTACCTCTTCAAAGTTAGTCACAGAAGAAACAACAACCTTTTTCTTTTCAAAAATATCAGCCCTAAAGTCATATGACATTTCTATTGCCTTTCTGGTTCTTAAAACTGTATTTTTCGAAAGCATTTAATCAGCTCCTCTCCACTGCACCTTAATCTGTTCAGCATAACATTAAAAGCCTCATCAGAAGATGTGCCACTGAAATTAACAGAAGTATCTCCTACCTTTACAGAACTTACTGCCTGCTCTAAGTCAAATTCTTCAAGCTTACCTGTTGTCTTAAGCAAATACAAAAATTCACCGCACACTCTTTCACAGGCTGATTCAAACAATCCCTTTGGAAGTTTCTTAACATGGCATCTGGAATTTAACTCAGAAACAACCTTATCAATGCAGAACATCAATAATGAATAATCATCTTCTGAATACTCATAGCCAATGTTCTTCAATAATTCTATGACCTTATCTTCCAATAACTCCATCTCCTTCCTTTAGCTGTGAATGCGTGTATGACTTTAACTCAGAGTGCTTATACAATGATAAATAATCATTCGAAATAATTGAGACGGATATTGAAAATGTTTCTCCACAGTTTACAATCTGCTTACTTAACTTTGCATCAATAATGATGTTTTTATTCATCAAACCACCTCAATTTGTACTCTCTTTTTCAGTATTTCATCAGCAATATAATATGTAATCTCCAAACAATATCGCATTGACTTACTTAAAGGATTCAACTTCACCGTAATGCAATGCTCATTTATGGTGCAGTTTCCTTCTGTTTCAAGTTCCCTGTCCTTATAGAGCTTATATGTTGCCCTTGATATTTCAAATTCCTCATTCTTTGTAGACTTAACAAGAAATTTTAAATACTTGTCCTCACCTAAAATAAAGTTAATGTTCACACGCATCACCTCTTCTTAATAGTTCTATACAAAAACTGCTTTCTGACAATTCAGAAAAATAATTATCATTTTCCTTTTCAATGTCATATTCTGACGTTACAAAACCAATTTCATAATCATCATTAATGTATGTACATTGGTATGGTAATGGCTCAATGGTAAATTTCATTGCCGTTGCATCATAAGAAAATAACACATCAGTACAATATGCTATGTTCCCGGCTTCATCAAATGCAGTAAGTTCCATTACATACCTTCCACTCTTTTGTGCCGGTACCTCGGCGGTCCAGATGTCTCCCTTCAACCTTGTAAAGATAACATCCTGACCTTCAACCTTACCAATAAGCCTTACTACCATTTAGTCTGTAACCTCCACAGAAATTGTATATGTTGCGCCGGCATTAACTGGATTTGGCGAAATAGTAACTGACTGAATAACCGGTGCAGTCTGGTCAAGTACAACCTTCTTTGTAACTGTAGATGTCTTTCCTGCTCCATCCTTTGCCGTAATGACAATGGTATTTTCTCCTGTCACTAATGTAAGTGTCTTTGTAAAGCTTCCATCACTTCCAACTTCAACAGCCTGTTCCGTTCCACCATTAAGCTTAATAGTAAGAGTTACCGGTGAGCTTGTAACATCATTAGTAGTACCCTTAACAACAAGAGATGACTGATTTGTAACAAGATTGTCAACCGGTGCTGATACTGACAATTCAGGTGGAACAGTGTCAACAGTAAATGTTACACTCTTCTGAGTTGCAACATTACCATCATAATCACTTGCGGATACCTTAATTATGTGAGTTCCATCTGACAAAGCTGTAGTTGGTGTATAACTACATGTATAATTCTTTCCTGACTGTGTCTTAGTAATTCCTGTTGTAATTGTCTGGCTATCAATAATAAGCTTAATTGTTGATGGATTAACACCTGAATCTGTATCTGTAACAGTCCATTTGATAACCGGCTTATTATTAGTTAACTTGGCAGAAGATGAAGGTGCTGTTATTGAAATAACAGGTGCAACCTTTTCCTTAACCTTGAGCTGTAAGCTTGAACCAAGTGTTGCGTCCGTTGCATCCTTTGTCACACTGTTTCCAGCTTCATCAGTAGCCTTAACCTTAACATTATAATAATGTCCATTCTGATTATATGATGATGTTGACGGAGCTGTTATTGTAGCCTCATACTTCTTAGTTGTGGCATTATATGTCAGAGTATGGGTTTGTCCGTTAATTACAACCTGTACTGCTTTTACTGCCATAGGTAATGCCCTCCTTATCCTAATTTATGCTTAAATGCAACAATTCTAATCTGCTTAGGCTCATAAACAGGATTCCAGTTAGCTGGGTCTGCAAGTTCTGTTCTTGAAGGTCCTTCTGTCTTTGCCACATTTGCATTTGTGAAAGCAATTCCTCTTGGATGAAGAATTGATGTTCTTCTATTAATGAGGTAATCAACACCTGAACCCTTTCTCTTTGCTCTATCAGTTTCAGTTGGAACAAATCCTTCAGGATTTCCGTTACCTAATGCAACTGCTCCATTACCAAAAAGGTATGTTGTGTAAGCCTTAGTTTTTGAATCATATGGGCATCCATCATCAATGATTACTCTCTTGCCCTGATATGTACCAAAAGCCACATCATTTGATGGCTGTACTGTTTCAATGAGGTTCTGCTTCTTAAGATATGCTTCTGTTGCTGAATGCATACAAATACCTGTAAGCTGTGCCTTTGCATCTCCTAACTTCTGTTCTGCATCAATGAATGCTGAACCACTCCAATTAGCTGCATTTCCTGAATTACCTGAAATATCTAAAAGATTAGATGCAAGTCTTGTTTCTGCTGCCTTCTGTGGCTCCTTAACTTCCGGAATTGTTCCAAACACACCATTAAGAATTGCAACAAGTTCTTTCTGCATATCTCTTGCCCAGAACTGTGCCACCAAATCACCGATTGCTTTCATTGGATCTGCTCCTGAAAGTGCTGCTGATAAATCTGTTGCGCTCCACATTTTTGCTCTTCTTAATACTGCTGCCACATCCTTGTTTGAAGTAATTTTGTTATCTTCAAGGTCTGCTCCTTCAATTACCTGCTCTGATTCTCCTGTTAAATCTTCGAAGAATGGCATTGTTACTAATGGTGATGCCTGAGAAGCTAAAGCATCAAATTCAGCATTGTTTGTAACGATTCCGCTGTTAAATAATGCTGATAATTCCATTGTTCTGTTTAATACGTACGGAGTAAATAACTCTGGTACAATTACGTCCTGTAAAGTTGTTCCTGGCATATTTTATACCTTCCTTTCATTTTTTGTTTAAATTGTTACCCCGGCTGCAGCTGCCAATTCCTTAGCCTGTGCCGGATTTTCCTTGAGCATTTTTCCCTGCTCAGTTAAGTTAAATGTTTCCTTGGCAAAAGGATTCTTTGTAGGACTTCCACCCTTGCTAGGTTCATATCCTGCTTTCTGCTTAAACAGATGTGCCATAGTCTTATCTTCCCTGTAAGCCTTAATTGATTCGTCAACACCAATAGGATTGTTGTCCTTGTCAAATGTAAACTTATCAATTCCACCAGCCTTATAGATAAGATAATCAGGATCCAATACTCCCGACTTTGTAAGCTGTTCCTTTAATGCATACTGCTTTGTTGCATTAATCGCAGCAGTCTTAAGATTTCCGATTTCTGCTTCATAATCCTTAATCTTATTCTGGAGTTCTTCATTATCTCCATTTTCCTTCTTTAATGTTGTGATTGTCTCATTTGCTGTCTTAAGTTCCTCGCATTTATCATTAAATACATTCTTTGGTACAGCATGTTTTGGAAACTCTTTCTTTACGGCTTCCATAACTTCATCAACATTAAGTTTTCCATCTGTTATTTTTGCTCCTTCAAGCAATTCCTTTAACCATTCCATTTTCTATTACCTCCATAGATGTTTTATTCCAGTTCTACTGGTGATTGGATTCTACCGATATACCTTCGGCAAGGTATTTCTGTTCTTTAGTGCCTACAGAAAAAGGCATATAAAAAGAGAGCCTATTTCTAAGCTCTCTGATTAACATTATTAAATTCTTTACTGCATCAATTCTTGTCCATCAAATATAAATGATGTTATTGCTTCAGTTTTTCTATTAATTTTAAACTGAAATTGGCTTCTTATTTCTGCTCCAAAACTATTTTCAGCATCAACATATCCCTGAACTATTATTTGCTTTTTATTTTTTCCATATTTCCATCCACCAAATTTTGCTGAACTTGGTGATTTTAACATTGCTTTAACCTGACTTTTACATTCGACTTCCCATTTGGTCACTTCTTCTGATGATAATACATAATCTGTTAATTTGGCTTTAGCCTTGCCCTTTTTGTATAACATATTTTCACCATACTTAAGAATTATAACCTTGTTGTTTTTATTAAGCCACATTAACACTTCCTTTCCATCCTGCATTTCTATTCTGAAACCTTTATCATTCTTCTTCCACGCTCCATTAAGGCCCTCATCAGCTTTAACATCCTGATAATCTGTAATGTCACATTGCTTTAAAATATCTTCAATTGCTTTTGCTTCATCTTGCGAACATCCAACTGCCTCTTCAATCTTGCTTTTTTCTACGTATATCTCAGGATCTGCATTCATTATTGCATAACCAATTGCAACAATCATCCCTATAAAAACTATAAGACTAATAAGGCAACCATGCCCTTGTTTTAATGTTTTTTTACAGTTCGGACAAACCTTTGCCTTTTTAGGAATTTCGCTTTGACAAAACTTGCATACCTTAGTTTCACTCATATATTCTTCCTCCTATAAATCTTTTGCTATATTTTATCATATAAAAGAGAAACTTACTATATTTTAGAACATTTCTATTTTATTTTCATCATTTTGCACTGGAACAACTAACTGTTTTTCAGTTTTATCAATTTTACCTGTCAACTCCTCTATTCTGTTACTAAGCCTAATAAATGTATCAATATCATCTATTCTACATTTACTCTGCATTTCCCTGCATCTTGTGATCTGTTCCTGTAATTCTTCCTTGTACATACTTGTCCTTTCTTGTTTTTGGGTATAAAAATACCACCTAGCCTTTTGACTAGATGGTAAACCTACTTCTCTTTATTTTCTCTTTTTTCTACTTCTTTTATAAATTCTTTAAATTCCTCTTCTGTCATTGCTCGTATCTGGTCAAACAATCCACCTGGTTTATACATTCTATCATCACATATAAATTCTTGACTATTATTCATATATCATATTCTCCTATAATTTTCTAAATACAAAATCAAACTTAAATGATAACTCCTCAAGCGCTTTTTCCATACTTGTAACTTCAGTATACATCGAATATTTTTTCAATGCAACATAATAATCTTTTTCGGGTATTTCTTTAGATGGTCTTGAATAATAATATATACTTCCATTATGCCCTACTGTAATACCCGCTACATTCTTATTTTTTAAAAGAACGTTTAAATCACTTAAACTTGGAGGTAATCCCCTTGGATGATTATGTATTAATAATACTTTTTCTCCTTTTTTTTCCGCTCTACTAACATCTTGATTAAACTTTTTAGTTCTTTTTATTCCAAAAGGAATATGCTGGTTAGTTATATCTGAAATCTTTTTACATGACGACAAACTAATTGCATATAACTCTTCTGTATTTTTTCCGTCTCTATTTTTTAACGCATTTCGACTTTTCTCTGCAATTAATCCTTTTACTTTTTCATCATCTGATATTTTGCTAAACCTTGCACCGTATTCTTTTGATTTTACCACCTTCCAATTAACTCCATAATTATACTTATCTTCATATCCCTTACTTACACCTTTCTTGGAACTGCGTTTTGTTCTTAGAGATTTTTCTCTAAGTTCTGAATTTACATACTTTTCATTCCATTCTTTGTATGTCATATCCGCAGGAACATAATATGTATTACCATCTTCATCTCTTGCAGCTCTTTGCTCACCTTTGGCAAATTCATCATCAAAATAGGGTGCTGTACAACTTCTACAGTTAACGTGAAATGGCGGAGCTGTTACCCCCTCTTCATATTCACTCATCTTGAATACTTTTCCATCCATTTCCTGGCAGATGTCTGATGTATGACCGTCCAATGTGGCTACAATCTCATATCTTTCAACATCCAACTCCTTAAAGCATTCCTTTTGAGCCGCCGAACTGAAATAAGCCGATTCCGTCATTACAAGTCTGCCTGCATTAGCCTTGCTTACATTCATTTTGCTTGCAATCTGGCTTATTGCCTTGTCTGGTCCTGCACCTGTAATACACATCTGGCTTAAACTTGTATGTAACTGATTTATAAGCTGTGTCTTGTTGCCCCATATTCTGTCACTGAAATTCTTGCCATCAGCTAACCAAGGCTTATTTACCACTTTTTCAATTAGCTTGTCATTTAAAGTTGCAAAACTTGAACCAACGCCCACACCCTTTTGAATTTCAAAGGCTGTTCTGTAATAACTATTCTTGTAAACATCCTTTATGTGCTTACTTACTTCATCATTCAGTTTTCCAAAAGCTGTTTCTGCCTGCTGTCTACACTGTAACTCCAACGCTTCAAGTCTGCTTATGTGCGCTCTGGCAGATGCATTTTCAAGTTCCTTTACCCATTCACCTGAAAAAGCGTTTTCCCTGCCCTTTTTTATGTATTCCTCTACATCCCACTTAAGTTCCTTTAATTCCTTGTCATTAAGGGATTTTCTTGCTTCCAGCAGAGACATATTATTGTTATCCGCATACCTCTGATACCAGGCATTTATCTTTTCTTCAATTATCTTCTGAGACTTATCAAACTGCTCCTGAATACCCATTGTCTTCTTTACAGAAGTCTGATGTGTAGCTTCCTCAATCTCAACGAACCTATTCTTCCAGTATTCACTATTCTTCATCCACTCCACCTACTGAGTTATCATCATCTTTAGCCGAATCATCAACATTGTCATCATCTTCATTTGACTTTTTCGTAAACATCTGCTGATATATGTCAGCGTTCTGTGTTTTTTCTTCATTTTCCTTCTTAAGCTGTTTAAGTTCTGCTTCAACATCCTCAACAAACGGATGATTCTTAAGTATAGTTTTCTGGCTAATGATTCCAACACTGTCCTTGCATATGGCTGCCTGCTCCTGCTCATTCTTAATACAGGTTCTGGTCCAGGTCTGAACAATGTTGTCACACTTAATGTTCTTAAAGTTGCAGATTGCTCTTACCAGCTTGGCAAAACCTAACTGAAACTCTGTTTCCATTAAACCTGTTTTCATTTCCAATAATGAATACATAAACTTAAGAGCCTCTCCTGACTGATTACCAAAATTTTCAGGTCTTGGATCAAATCCCTGCCCCTGTTCGAAAATAGCCTTTCTTGTGGCATCAAGAACACTGTTTCTTGCTTCAATAGGAATCTCAATGTTAAGAGTGCTTACACCTGCACCTTCATCTGAATCCATTTTTATAACCTTGTATTTCTTCAAATCCTGCAGAAATCCATTTAAATCTGTTCCACCATATCCGGAAAGAACAAATATAAGCTCCTGAACATCTTCAAGGTCATTAATAAAGCCACTAAACACCTTGTCGTACACATCAATCAAAGGCTTAATGTTATCAAGGTCAGAAGACTTAATGTTGTTATTAAAAAACGGAATGAAAGGTATTTCCTCCATTCCGTGACTATACTCACTTACGAGTTCTCCTGTTGTCGGATTCTCAAATATTGCATAATCTGTTAAGTTGTCATAATTTAAATCTGCTTGAAGTCTTCTGTATACCTGACATTCTTCCTTGTTCCAATACTCATATATCGTATAAGATTTACCATCTGTTTCATCTATTTCCGTATATACTCTTAAGGCTCCTATCAACTTCTGTTTTGCTGACTTATTCCATACCGGAACAATTTGCTTACTATCAATAACTGCCCATTCAAATTCATTAAACTCATTAGTCCAATAATGAACCCAGGCAACACCTGTATTAGCTGCATTAACACAAAGCTCCATACACTCTTTTCTATATTCATCTCCCAAGACCTTTAATATCTCTGCATTAGCCTTCGAACTACCAATGTCAAAAGTAGGCGGTGTAGTGAATGCATAAGCTGCTTTCTGGTTAACTATCAATCCGTGAAAGTTGCGGGGTATTCTGTTGTCTGCATTTCTTAACGGATGACCTTCTTCATCCTTTTTTTCTTCTCCATGAAGTATGTCACTCTGATTTCTATAATATCTGTCAGCAATGTCACATTTAACCATATATATTGCATGCCCCGGCATATACTGACTTAATAATTCCTTCATTCTAACTAAATCCACTTGTTTCACCTCTTTACTTTAATACTGATAATCCGTCAGACTTCTTAGCACAATCCTCTGCAATTCCTGTTGTTGCATCCTGTGCATCGTCATGATCATTCTTTCCTTCTCTCTGATACCTTGACATTGCCTTATAATAATCAGGCCATCTGTTCTTCCAGTCTTCAGGAAAATATATGTGTTGCATTACCCACGCTGAATTTGAAAAAATTCTTGCATTCTTGTTGTTATGCTGTGTAAACCACTTAATAACTGTCTTGTTACTTTTCAATTCATCCTGAAGTATTCTCTTAACACTTCTTGCAAAACCTCTACCACCGTTATTTGATTCGATTCTTGCAATATTTACATTTCCATCAAATAACAGCTTAGCTGTTAACGGCTCTGTAACTTCCATTAGTTCCTGCGTATATATAACATCAAGTACGTACGCTTCATTGTCAAAAGTTACACCATAATTAATACTACATAGGTAATCCTTACCTTCATCTGCTGTATCTGTGTAATTTCTAATCTGTTTAAACTGCGGTACTTCCCTATATGTCTTAAATGAGGTGTACATTCTGCCCTTTATGTCAATAGGATTCTGCTGGTAGTTCGCTTCTGCAATATCTATTCCCATTGACATCTTTTTATTTTCGTATGATCTTTTTGACAAAATTTCAGGACAAAGCATTGTTCCATCTTTCTTAACAGCCTTATAGCATATATGCCTTACCTTTACGCCTATTCTCTTAAAGTGTTCCAATGCCCTGCCAGCCAAATCCAAACTATGCCATCTTGTCATTACAATGATAATCTTGCCACCCTCTTCAAGTCTTGACATCATTGTGTCCGTAAACCAGGTCCAATGATTATCCAGAATATTTGCATTATTAGCTTCCAGTGCTGACTTAATCAAGTCATCAATAATCATTAACGTTGCACCAAAACCTGTTGCCGTTCCTGTTGGGGATGTTGCCAAATAATTGTTATAGCCATTTTCAAGTGACCACATATTCATTGCACCATCACCACGTTTAATGGTTACTCCCGGGAACACATCTGAATAAACAGCCTTGTTTTCATCTGCCTTTGTTTCAAGAATCGTGTTTCTCACGCCCTTTGAAAACGTTGTAGACAATGTTTCATTGTATGAGCCTGTCATAATCTTCTGTGTTTGGTCATTTCCAAGAACCCATTCAACAAAATTGCCAACAGTTCTAGACTTTCCATGTCTTGGTGGCATATTAACAACCATTACTTCATAATCTGATTTTATGAACTGCTGCAACTCATTACAGAAATCACGTAAAAAACCCCTGTCTTCCTTGTAGAAGTCAGGAGCCTTTAATTTGCAGTACTGCCAAAAATTTCTTCTTGCCAGCTCTACCCTTGCATAAAGCTTTATTAAATTCTTATTCAGATTCAAGGTCCTCACCTGCCAATCTAAGCAGTTGTTCAGTACTTAATCCCTCAAAAGGATTATTAACATTTCCTGACACCTCAACCTTATCCTTAAACATTCCTAAATGTCTTCCCAACAGTTCCAAAGCCTTTACCTTGTCATAGGTAGTCAGCTCTATTCCATTCTTACCCTGCTTAATACCTGAAATAGCCTTAATCTGTCTTCTTGAAAGCTCATCAGTTTCAGTAATCTCAACTGCCTGATAATACATCTGATTTCCTTCACTATCCAATGCCGGAACATAATCACCATCCGGTGTCTTCATCATCACCGGCTTAGTCACAACCTTGGCATATTCAGAACCATTGGCAAAGGCAACTGCTGCAAGCTCCTGAATCACATCATCTTGCGTAACCTCAATTCTTTCCAACCTGTCCTTAATTCTTTCATCTATGTATTCCTTAATCTCCGGAACATTCATAAGACGAGCGGCTGCCGCTGCTGCTGTATTATCATTTTTGACGTGTGGATATGCTTCCTTATACGCCCTTGTTCCATTCAGATCAATTAAATATTCATTTGCAAATATAACTTGTCTGTCAGTCACTGCAACCGCCCCTTTCTTTACTAATTTTTTGCATTAAAAAAACACCCTTCGGAATAACACTGTTTTACGCCAACAGCATTCTCCGAAGGGTGTGAGTTTCTTTTAATAAATCAAACTATCATATAATATTGCAACAATAAGAGCTAAAAGACTACCTGTAACATAAACAATTATTGCCTTTTTTTTGACCATAAATATCCTATCCATATCTAAAAATTTGTCTTCGACAGAAAACAAACACGATAATGTAAATAAAAAAACGCATACAAACAAAATAATTCTCATATGTACACCTCCTCTATTAATTATCAGTCAACTTGTTAAACCCCAAATTTAAGTCTTCCCCTGCTCTTATAATCTTGTCTAAATCATTCTTAAATTCGTTTATGTCTATATTATCATCTTTTAACTTTTTGTAAATGTCATATTTTTCTTCAAAATTATCAATTTCAAGTTTTTCAACTTCTATTTCTTTCTTTTTAACATTTGTATCTATTGTTTTTACATCCTCTATGGTTTTAACAATTCCCGGCAAGGACAACTCAACACTACCAACTTTTGCTTGCCCCCCTGTTATGGCTACGATTAATAGCAATAACATTGCTTTACTTTTTCCATTTTTTAATGCATCAAATACATTTTTTCCATTACTGTCTTGTTTACCTTCTTTTGAAAACCAACAGGATATTTTCCCTGGAGAATTTAAATTCATTGTAGCATATATATCTTCTTCACCAGATACCCCTTTTAAACATCCGGTAACTCCCGCAACAAGCAAAGAAATGGCATTCGCATTTATTTCATTCTTGTTGTTTATTCCTATCTGTAATGAACAAATATTATTATATATGTACAATGGATATATGCTATCAAGTATCATTTTGGCATACTCTTGCATACTACTTAAACCATGATAATTAGTTAAAGCCATATACAGATGTATGTTTACTTCACTTACAGATATAGTTTTTAATATTTCTATTCTTCTTCTCTTGTTATATGGACACTCTATCTGTTTAACTTCCCATTCTCTATCTTCAATTGCTTCTATGACACGCAACTCTTCTTCTTCACTAAAATGTTCTTCATAATATCCTCCTGCTTTTGCAAAAGTTATTTTTTTAGTTCCTTTGTTGGGAATTATTATAATATCGCCTTCCTCTATTTCACTGATAAACTTTATACATTTATTTATCGCCATTTTGGGACGCTTTTCTCCGTACTTCTCCTCCAAATAACTTTTTAACGTTTCCTGATTACTCTCACTCTTGTCCGTTTTTTTATCTATAAAATTCCATCCTATTGCTACAAACCTTTTACTAATAAATTCATCATAAAAACATCCTTTTTTTGTTCTAATCATCCAAAATTTTGTGTCTTCTGATATTTCTGGTATTCTAAAATCATTTAACGCTGATAAAAATTCTTTTTCTCCCATTCTTTTGTTCTCTCCAAGTTTTTCTTTAATCATATACCCAAAATATACAATTTTCAACAAAAAAGAACAGCCCGAAGACTGCTCTCAAAAAAACTTTAGGGGAAAATTTCAAAAAATGACAGGATACTATCATTTCTTCAAACTTCAACAGGTTAATTATATCATACTGCTTTTGTTAATTGTGTTAATTTGGTTAATCTTTCAGCAATTTTGATATTATTTGAGAAACCCTACCATGAGTATATCCCACATCTTTTGCAACCTCTGAAACTTTCTTTCCCTCAATGTATCTTAAAACAAATATTTCCTTTATTGTTGCATTGTCTATATTATCAATAAACTCTTCCACATTTGCATTATCACTCTTGGCTTTGCTGACTTCCTGCTCCCACTTTTCCAGATTACGTATTCGCCTATCTGATTCCACAGGTTCTTCCATCTGAACCGCCATATGAGTTTCAATGTAAGGATGTTCATTCATTGAACTTCTGACTTTCCCGTACACTGTCGGAATATCCTTGTACTTTTCATCTTCAATTTTTTTCATATTGCGTTCAATCAGTCTTTCATTGACCTTGTACGCTTCCAGTTCTTTTCTAGTCACTTTACCAATCCTTTCTCAAATTATTGCATAAAAAGACCAACCACCGAATATTGGTAGTTGGCTTCTTTTGTAATATTAATATTATTCTTTTTCAAAACGATTTTCGAAGATTGTTTTTAATATATTTGATAAACTAGATGCAATTTCTAATATCGCCAGCAGCCCAACAATCAACGTTGCTATTGATGTTTTGCCAGAATTCAAAAATAATATAGTTACCAATGTTGCCACCGAGACAGCTAATTTAATAGCATCAATAAAAGAGGATGCTATATTTGCGAATGACAACTTCCCTTTTTTTAAAATGATATACGCAACAATTAACACAACAATGGCTGCAAAAGAACCAATTCCTGCATAAAATCCATTACATATATCACTTGGCAAGACATTTTCATTGAATAAATCCATATTTTACCTCCTTTCTTAAGTTTTCTGTATTTATTGTAACATACCATTTTATTCCATCTCATTTTGGTGCAAATTTTTCCAACTACCAATATTCAATTATCAATGTACCTTTGTTTCTAATCCTTATCCTGCAACTTACATATCGCCCATAACACAAATATCATTCCAATTACCATAATAATAGCTATTGTATTAATAATTGCCATCTAATCACCTGCCTTTACTACTTCAATTGCTTTTATGTACGCTTTAAATTTTCCTTGACTTTCGCCATCCGAAAAGATTTGTTCTGCATCACCATTACCTTCTTCATCACCTTCATCTTCCCTATTCTGCTCAGTTTCTTTCAGCCTTTCTAGCTCTTCCACCACCTTATCCACATCATAAGCTGTTGGCTGTTCTTCAACTGCATTTATACAATCTTGAATCACTGCACTTACGTGTATACTTTCAATATCTTGTATATCAATAGGGCTTTGCTGTAACATAAAATCATTTAAATGTAAAATTAATTCGTCCGCATCTATTAATCTCATTCTAATCACTCTCCTTCTTTGCTAATTTCTATGTTTAGAACGCAACATACATAATAATAATTCGTTCATTGGACGTTTTCTTGATGACTGTCTGCTTGGTATTATTTTATATAATTTCCAACTCGTATCTGCTTCCAGAGGTGTTGGATTTTTAAATTCTTCATATATTTCTCGCACATCTTTTAAGTTAATATGAGTAGGTATTGGCACCATAATCCCCACGTTATTGTTACTTTCTGGATAATTTTCTTTAAGATACTTCCAAAACTTATCCTCTCTTAAATCGTCCATTAATTCCTTGTACGTTTCCATTGTTGTGACCATATAGTTCTGTTCTCCATAAAATCTTAATCCATTACCGCTATATACATCATTCACACACGATTTAATTTCATAACAAATAAATTCTCCTTTCTCAATATCACTCACACAAGTAACACCTGCTGGAATAAATTGTATTAAATCAACTCTTTTCGGATGAGCTGTTCCATAATCTAGCGTAACCTCTTTGGCATAATATTTTCTGTCCTGCAAACTCTCTTCTAATAAATCAGTTAGAAACATTGTTGTCGCTTTCCTATTCATCTTCCTGCTCCTCTCTATATGGCTCTGGTAGTGGCTGCCACGCAATCACGTCAAATACACTTTCATAACCATTTGACCACCCACACATAGGATGATAATATGACACTCCTATCATTCCATTTTCATTAGTGGTTAAATATGCTTTTGCTTCTGGTTCAAAAGTTTCAGGTAATCTTTCATTACATAGAATCCAACCATTGTTTGCAGTTTTTTCAAAGTTAAAATCTTTTTTGCATTCTTCGTAACCTTCCTGATGAGCTTTGTATATTTCTTCTTCCAACAACTCTTTCACTGCGTACAATCTCCACTCATCACCATCTTCATACAAATCCATTGGTGCTTCTTCTGGAACATTAAATTGAATTAAATACTCTCCAAAATAGTAAGATTCTTCCATCGCTTCAAATGCTTCTCTAGCTGTAATCTTTCCACGCTTTTTAGTTAGTTTAAAATATTGCGCATTTTTAGAATCTAATTCTTTTGTAATTCTGACCTTTGCCATACTGTTTCCTCACTTTCTGCTAGTTTTGCGTAATTCCAATGACAGCAACTATCTTCACTCTTTACCGTAAATGACGTACCTCCATCATCCCACGCATATACTGTCCCATTTTCAAATTTTGCAAAATGACGAGGATACCACGTTTTTTCGTTACCACTACTATCTGTTGCATAATCTCTTACATAAATCGGTGTATCAACCTTGACCTTGCTCCAATCTACCTGCTCAACGTATTCCTGTTTAAGCCACTCTGACATTTGTGCTATACAGCTCACCACCCTCTGCTTTTTCCTGAATATGCAATTCTCACAAGTAATCTGCTTACAAATAGCTATTTTCCCATCTTCGCTTACAGCCATTGATCTAGCTATTGCGTCATAAATTTTCTCTTTATAAAATTCTTCGTTTGTCATTTTTAACCTCCATTTTTACAAGTTATATTTTGCTATGTTGCTTCACTCCTTAACATTTCTTAACATTTTTGTCCTTTAGTTCCTGCTTCTTTTTGTTCTTGGCTCTGTCTAATCTAGCCATTAGAATGCCTGTTTCCGTAATCTCATTTGAATTGTTCAACCCATTGCAGTTGAGATATAGTAGTTCCGACCGGGTTATGCATCTTAAATTGTCGATATCGAAATTTCTTTTATTTCCATCAAGGAATATTATTGGGCAGCCTTCGGGGATTTTTCCCTTAGTTTCTTCATACACAACTCTCTGCTTTAATCTCCACTTGTTAGGCTCCGCAACCTTAACCTCTATGTATCCGTCTTTTGAAATTCTTTCACTTCCAACAGGTCTGTGGTTTGGTGGAACGTTGCCCTTTGCAAACATTGTGTATTTTACTTTTTCATAGACTTCCTTTGGCATTTTCTTGCCCTTGTTGTGTGGTGTCTGCCCCTTTCTGAACTTGCCGGTTAATCCTGAATTTAATTTATTGTTTGCCTTGTATGATTTAATCGTTCTACTTGTTATGTTGGTATTGAACTTCTGATTAAACAGGTCTGCAAGCTCCTGGTTATATCTTCCCTTGTAATTATCCAGAATGAATTGCTTCATTTCATCCGTGTATTTCATTCCATACATTACTTACAGCTCTCCATTCATTTGTTTGTTATTCCAAGCAATGGGATTTCAACATCCTCACCGCTTCCGTATTCATCAAAGTGCTTTTTCGCCTGCAATGCCAGGTTTCCATTATCAATGATTGTCTTGGCAATCTTGTTGACCGATTCACTTCTCTTGATTTCCTTATCAAGTTCTTCCATCGACAGCTCATCATCATTTATTCTTTCAATTGCTTCAAACAAATAGTTGTTCAAATCTGATAGTGTATTCTTCATTGGTTATTTACTCCTTTGCCTTCAAATTAATTTATTTAATTACTGTTCTTAAGTCTCTTCTTTCGCTGTCCATGTCTATTCCACATTCTTCTGCAATTATGCTTATCTGCTCTTCCCATGTGCTGTAATCCTCTGCAATGCATTCAGCCTTGTTGTCGAATCTCTCAAACATCTGCTTTATTCTTTTGTTACCAAAACCAAATTCATCATGCATTGTTACAGCCATTAGGATTTTTACATACAGTACTGTGTTGTACTTAACATTGTCACTGAATTTGTCTAAGTCTGCTTTTGATACCCTTAAAGGTAGGTCAATGGCATTTCTCATTTTCAGGTCTGCTTCCAAGGCATCCAATCCCTTTTCTCTTGCAAACCTTAGAGCATATGCCATACCCTCACGTCTTGCCTGTTCTTCTTTTGACATTCTTGCCATCCTTATTTCCTCCATTGCCATAAGCCTTTGCTCTAAAAATCTTTAGTGCATTGTCTCTTGGTCTTCCGTCATTTATGAACTCTTCCTGTTCGTGTGTTAAAATGCAGCCAAATTCCTTACTTGTCTTTTTTCTCATTCATTTTCTCCAGCTTCGCCTTAAGCTCTGCTCTCTCTTCCTTGATTCTTGCCAATCTTACGTGATCATCCGCTGATAAGATTGAAACTGAAAATAAAATCTGCGATTCCATTCTGTCCAATTCCTCTAAGCGAATTTCTATGTCCTTAACTTTCATTTTGTTGTTTCCTCCTCTTGTCTCTGTTTTCAATCAGTCGTCTTTCCAATGCCTGATAGTCATATTGCCTTTGGTCATTAAATGTCTTCTTGTTTTGTTGCTCTTTCTTTACAGGATAAAAATTACTCCAATCACCTGCTATGGCATTCTTGACTGCCTGTATTTTCTCCTCGTCCGTGTCTGCCACCTGTTCAAGTCTCTCAATCAATGTCTGTATCTGATAGCCAACAATCTGTCTTCCCTTTTGTTCCCTAAGTTCCAGAAATTGTCTAAACACGTCATTAAGGTTTTCGTTGGAAAAATACTTTATATTTTCTTTACTTTTGTTTTCTTTTATTTTCTTTTGTTGTATTTCCGTATCATTTATGTTGGTTTCTGTTACATTTACACTTGTTTCTGTTACATTTATCGGTTTTAATGGTTCATTTAATAAGGGTTGACCTTTTTCATCAATCAACCTGTATCTTGTTTTCTGGACTTTGTTCCTAACAGTCACTGTATCGTAGCGTCGCTGAATTCCAACAGAGGTTATAACTCCTTGCATCAGGAGGTCATGATCAAACAGACCTATATCCGCACAAGAGAGAATAACTTGTAACACAAAGTCTTTTTTGTTAACCCATCTGTTACCGATTGTCTTGATGATTTTAACCGGAAGGTTCTTCTTGAGCTGTTCAAAGTTTTTAAACTCAAGAAAGTAACCCTCTCGGTAAACCATCGAAATGACTATGTCGTAAATGGTTTGACCCAATGGACCATATTCATTCATCAGGTCCATTATTTTAAAGTCTTCATAATAATCAACATCTTTTGGGAAATAACTAAGTCCTGCCTTTATAGGTCTTCCCATTTATTTCTCCCATCTTAATGTAGTTTCCTGCTTCATATTCCCTATATATCTGCATCCAATCATCAAGTGTCATTGTCACCAGAATGTCTGCATTGTTTTTCTTGTGAAACACTGCCGGAAGTTCATCCTGCCTTGAATCTCTTCTTGCCTGCTCCATCCAGTCATACAAGTGCATTTTTTCCTGATGTTTTGCTTCTATATGTATTCCTGGAAGTCCCACAACGTCTGCATCACCATTTGCCCCACAATACTGCTGGCCTCTTCTGGTTCTGTATCCGTATTCCCTTAGATGCCCGGCAAGTTGTCTTTCAAACCTTGCCCCCTTCTGCCTTGCATTAACTGCCATTCTGTATCTCCCTTACTCTTTTCCTTGTTGCCAGCAACGACCAACCTATTCTCTTTAATCTGCTGCTTTCCTGTTTGTAATACTTAATGACAAGTTCATCTTCCTCGCCCTCTATTGGTTGAAAATACCCTTGTCCATTGGATAGATTAAGTATTACCGTGTTTCTTCTGGCCATTGCAATTTCTTCCCTTATGTCTCTGTCTGACAATCCTGTCACCTTCTCTAGCTTTTTTCTTGAAATCGCATTGTCCTTTCCGAAAGGGATGTAATCTGAAATGTTCATTGTCACGTCTCCTTTCTGCCTGCCACCATTCAGGTGACAGGTCTTACAATTTTGTGATATATATTTTGATTTATGACTGTCTGTTTTTTAATAATTGAAGAATGGCTTTGATTCTGTCTGAACCTTTTTTTCAGCCGGTTCCTCATTGTTTTTCTTTCCTTCTGGAACACTCTCTGTTTCCTCAACTGTCTGTTCTGCTGTCTGCTCCACTACTTCCTCATAAGTTTCATCTTCTGACTGCTCAACAGGTGTTGTTTCCACATATGTATGTGTTCCATCCTCATTAATTACTGTCATGTCGCTGTCAAGTGCTGTCTGTAGGTCAATGCTCATTATTCCCCACTTGCTTATGATTTGTCTTAACATGGTCTTGTATGCCATTCCGTCAAAGTCCTTGCTCCAGAAGGTCCACTTCGTTCCCTTCTTCAAGTCTGATGCATATCCCTGTGAATACTTCACTGCGTGAGCCTTCATCTTTTCCTTTGACCAGTACATTGCCTTCCTGAATCCATTGACATACTCAAACATTGCATAATAGCCAATTGTTTCTGCCTTTTCTCTCTCATTTTCATCTGAAATGAGATTTACTTCTATGTCTTCATTAAGTGGATCGAATCTGATTAACTCACCTTTCTTAATTGCCAGCACATTTAACTTCTTATACTGTCCTGATCTGATTGCCAGCTGAATGTAGCCCTTGTATCCAAGCTGGAACTGTGCCACCTTTGTTCCTGTTTTGTTATCCTTGAACGGAACCATGTAATATTGTCCAAGCTGTGGACTTGGAGATAGATTAAGACTCTCTCCAAGCAATGCTGCACTTACTATTGATGAATTTTGACATTCCTGTAATGTTGGATTGTTTCCAACCGCACTTACTATTGAACTGATGAATCTCTTTCCGTTCTTTCCACCAACAACCTCATTAATCTGATTCTTTACCGCATCATTTTTCAAATATGCCGTAAAACTTGTTTCTTGTCTTTTTGCCAAACTGTTTGATACTGCCATTTCATTTCCTCCTACTGTATCTGCTCATATTTAATGTTGTTTTTCGTAAGGAACTCACCCAATGCATTGAGCTGGTTTCCTGTTCCACACACCCTGATTACTATTGTGTGTGTCTTCTCTTCCTGATTTTCTTCTGTTCTTTCTTCCTGTGCCTCTTCCTCAACAGTCTGTGAAACACTTTCCTGCTTCTGCTCCGGTTCCTTCTTTCCTGCCTCTGCAAGTTTTTCGGCTTCTGCCTTTTCTCTTGCCTGTCTTTCCTCAAGTTCTGCCTTTCTTCTTGCCTCATACTCGGCTTTTCTTCTTGCATTTTCCTCGTATGTCTGTTTAACCATCAATGCTTCTGTAATGTTGAGGGTTTCAATGTATTTCTTTTTCATTTCAAACTGATATTCACCGGTTTCAGCATTAATGACTTCCAAGTCGTGTCTTACACTGTCTCTCATATGCTCCATATCATTGGTTATTGACTTTAATGTTGTTGTCACATTCAGATAACTTTCCTTGAAAACACGTTTGAATGTGAGTATCTCCTTCAGCTCTTCGGCACTTGCAAAGGTCCTGTCATATATCTCCTCAACCTTTATGAGCTTCTCTTCCCTTTTCTTCTGGTCATAAGCCTTTACCTGACTGTCAATGTTGGCATTTGCCTCATCTACAATTGCAATCAGTTCCTTTACCTGGCCTTCAAACACACTGTATGGTTCAAGCATCATCTTCTTGACATCTTTCTTTCCGTCATTCAATGCCTTGCTGAACTTATTAAGTGCTGCCCTGTCAGCCTTTGCTTCCTTTATGTTTTCATCCGTGTACACCAATGACTTGTACACGTTTGCCTTTTCAGTAACTTCTTTTTTTAATTCCTCAAAGTTCCAATCAATGTGCTTTAGTGCATTATCCATTGTTGGATTGTAAATTTTTAATTCCATCTTTTTGGTATTCCTCCTGTTTTAAATTTCCGGCAGAATGAGAGCCGGCTTTTTTCTTTTTTTCACAAGCTCCATGAACTCCCTTTCTGACCTTTTTATTATTTCAATGTCTTCCTCAACATCTGCCCTTTCAATGTGGTAATCCTTTGTGATTAGTCTTATGCTCTTATTCCACACACTCTTTATCTGTGCCCTGAGTTCGACAAACTCATATTCCGTCACCATCAGGTAATGAAGCACCTGTATGTAATAATTGTCCGGGATGTGTTCACCATGCCATTTTTCCTTGTGCATTGAACCAAAAAGCTCACTGGTCTTGCATTCAAATATGCCCTTCCTCCCGGTTTCAAGTTCTGTCAGTTCTCCATCAAGTGATGCGTGAGCAAACGGATACTTGTCATTGAGAAGCATGTTATCACCAAAGTATTCAACCTTGTATTCCGGGTGGTCCAATGCAAATATTGCTCTTATGTGTTCCTCTGCCCTGCTTCCATATATTACATACGGTTCATTTGATATGTCTCTTGGCTTGGTTATTCCAACCATTTCATTCCAAAACTCCACATTGTTCTTGTAGGGATTAAGTCCCAACACTGCTGCTGCATCAGAACCACCTATCTTTCCCTTTCTTGCAAGAAGCCATTCAGATTTACTTGCAAATTTCTTTCTTGTAACCATTTCTAATCAACCTGTTCATTAAGAATTTCATCTGTGCAGTACATCAATAATGTAACCAGTATCACCATTCCCAGAGCCACAAGTAACTGCCCTGCCTTGCTGTCTACCTCAATCCAGCCATTGACTAACATCACTGCTCCTGTTATTACTCCTATTACCACGTTCTTGAATCCGTTAAGTACTCTGTACTTTTCAGCGATAATGTGGTAATCTTTAAGTGGTTTGTTTTTATATGAGCTTGAACGTATTGCAGTACATTCAGGCTCTTTTCTTTTAACTTCTTTCACTTCAAGTCTGTTTGCTTCCATCTTTTATCCTCCAATCTTTCTTACCATTTCGGTAGTCTTTTCATCCGTCCAACTAATTGGCTTAGTCAGATGCGGACACAAAGTGTTATTAATGTTCATCTGTCTGCCCAAGGGACAGCTCTTACAACTTCCTGAATACTTAATGCAGGTCTGCCTTAAGTTTCTTAAGCTGTTAATTGCTCCCACCAATTCAATCACCCCCTTTCTATGAATAAAATCTTTCCTTAAAATATTTTGTTGGAATTTTTCCTGACATTGTAATGTAGCCTTTTTCTTTTAATTCTGCATTCATCTGTTTAATTAACTTGTATGCAAAAGAAAGACTACACTCCATTGTTTGAGCAATATCCTTTGCTCCCATAAATTGTTTTTCAGGCATATTACTCACCTCCTATAATTTCCATAAAGCCTGAATAATTAACGCATTAACTGTCAAACCTCTTTTCTTCGCCAATTCCTTAAGCTTTACATGTAGCTCTGTTGGAATCCTAATTGTTGTCTGTATCATCTCTGTTCTCCTTTCGTTTTGATACCATAATGATACGACCTTTTTCGAGGTTTCCCTTGTGCTGTAGGCACGAGGTTTGTCAACCTTTTTCGGCTAACATATTGTGTAGTTCATTTAACATCAAATTAGTCTCCTCCATTATTTCAATATCGGTCATTTCGGCTACTTTTATTATTTTGGCATACCAAAATGCAGCCTCCTCTTCACCTAGCTTATTTGCTAAAAATTCTTTTAAAGCCCGCAATAGTGAAGAAGTTTCAGCCAGTATGTCGATAACTGTTCCTGAAATTTCTATTCCTTCGTTTATGTTTGACTTAATCATCTTCTCCTCCTAAAACTGAAAATCTCTTGTATAAAATGTGTGATACCAAATTCTTAATGTTCGCTCGTCCTTGTACCACCTGATGAAAGGTTGGTAGTCTGCGTGTCCTCTTTTTTTCCTCTTAATGCTCCAGCCGTTGCTGTGCTTTTTGAATCTTAGTAACATTGTGGTTCCTCCAATTCTTATCCACCTTCCAATGTTTTAAACAATCTGTGCAATAATATCTCTAATCATTGATGTTCCTGAATCCATTGCTACATTGGCGTGTTTTTCAGCTCCATTTAGAAATGTTGCTGTTACAACTTCTTTTTCTGCGTCATAATCCAATGTCAATAAGTCTTTTAAATTTCTTGTTTCCTGTAATACTGGTACTAATAAATCGCATATTTTCTGTTTATCTTCCATTGGTTTCTCCTCTTTTCTTTAATCAAATTTAATTTGATTTATTTGGTAAAAAAATATAGTCTATTGGCATATTATATAAAGCAGCTAACTCTTTACCTTGGTTTATTGTTGGTTCGGACGTTCCTTTTTCCCAATTTACTATTGTATTTTTTGAAACGTGCATTTCCTTTGCTACTTTTTCTTGTGTCATTCCAGCATTAACTCTGGCTGCTGCTAAACTAATCTGTATTTCTGCCACTTTTATCTCTCCTCTCTTTACTTTTAATTAACTTCCTGCTATAATCTTTTTATCACTTGGGCGACTTAGCAGGAATGTTAAGAAGTGTCGCCCTTGTGTGTGCTTGTTATTTATCGCCCTACTTAGTTATTTAAGTAGGGCTTTTACTTTTTCTTTTGCTTTCTCCAAATCTTCGCTCTCTTCCAAGATTGCTAAGATTTTTCTTGTTTGATTTTCTTCTGTAGTCTGTTTTAATAATTCTGCTAAATTCATTTCTTCGTATTCCATTTCTTTTCTCCTTTCCTGCTATCTCCTTGCTACTCCTATATGATATATCAAATTTAATTTGATGTCAATACTAAAATCAAATTTTTTTTGTTTTTTCGTTGACTTTAATAAAATTAAATTGTATTATCATTATATAATATAAATAGGAGGTATCTAATATGAGTGAAGATGTTCAAAAAGAAATATTTTCAAGAAATTTGAAAGCTTATATTGCTAATAGTGGAAAAACACAGCTTGAAATAGCCAAAAGTATTGATGTCTCCCCTCAAACATTTAATACTTGGTGCCAAGGCATTGCTATTCCACGTATGGGAAAAGTACAAGCCTTAGCTGATTACTTTCATATAAATAAATCTGATTTAATAGAAGATAAATCCTCTTTCCCAGAAGTCAACACTCTTGCAGCACACTTTGAGGGTGAGGAATTTTCAGAAGCAGAAATGGAAGAAATTAAAAACTTTGTTGAATTTGTAAAGAATAAAAGAAAGTAGTCCTTTTTATGGGACACCTAAAAAATTATACTCTAGTGGGGAGGTGATTTCTTGAATAAGTTAGAACAATTAGAATCAGAAGCCTGCGAGGATGGTATAGAGGTTATTGATTACACTTTTGAAAACCCTAACATTAAAGGATTGTACTGTGACGGTGTTGTTGGTATAAGTAATAGTTTGGAAAACTCTACACAGAAACGTTGTGTTTTGGCAGAAGAAATGGGACATCATCATACTTCTAATGGAAATATATTAACTATGAGTTCTGCATCCAACCGCCAACAGGAGCATAGAGCAAGGATTTGGGGATACAACAAGCTGATTGGACTTAGAGGATTAATTGATGCCTTTGAACACCACTGCCAAAATATGTACGATATTGCAGATTATCTAAATATTACAACTGATTATTTAAAAGAAGCTATTCGCACTTACCAAAACAAATATGGCAATTATGTTGAGTTAGACAATTACATTATACAGTTCAACTACCCTAGTATTGGCATAATAAAAAATATTTAAAGCGAAACCACATTGGTTATTTAGAGTTAATAGCTCATTAAAATGAATTTAATTAAACATTATTAAAATTATTTAATAAAAGGAGGTTTTATTTATGATTAACTTTTCAGAAAATGCTGTATTCAATTTAAAGCCAATTGATGAAAAAACTGTACAGCAAGATGTAACTAAATTATTTGTTGATGGTGAAATAATTATTGGTGCCTACAAAACAATACGTGATCAAGTTGTTTTTACCAATAAGCGTATTATTACCATAGATGTTCAAGGCATAACTGGAAAAAGAAAGGATTTCTCCACACTTCCCTACTCTAAATTACAGTATTTTAGTGTGCAAACACCGGGATTTGCAGAGTTTATTCCTGATTGCGAAATGGAATTATTTTTTACCAATGGATTTAAGGCTCGTTTTGAATTTAAAGGCAATTGCAATATTATAGAACTTGGAAGAATATTGTCTCAATATGTTCTTGCGTAAAATTAACAACTGCACTTTGAAAATATAATATACTTACCTGGAGAACCGAAGGGGCGGTTGGCTGGCTTCTGGATTTTACGAAAGGAGCTGATGCCAATGGTTACATATGGAGATTTATTCGAATTTGTAATTATGCTTTGCGCTGTTATAACTCTTGTATTAGCTATCATTAATGCAAAAAAGTAACGTCCTCTCTCTGGTAAAGGTAGACGTTACTTCTTAACTTACTATCACAACCAGAAGCTAGGCTCAATCTAGCTTTCGGTTCTCTTGTTAAGTATATTATATCAAATCGAAGCATTTAGTCAACGTTTAGTCAATACTTAGTTAATATTTAGTCAACATTCAACCCCCTCGAAATCGAAAGGTTTAGAATCTAAAATAAAAGAGCCAGCCGCTAACGACCAGCTCCACAAGTGATATAAATACCACCCTAGACAAGTTGTATTGTATCATTTTTGGAGCATCCGGTCAAATGCTGGGTGTTATTTTTATACCCTTTTTTAGGGAGAAAGGAGATACAATATGGCAGTATGTAAAGATAATAAAACAAACACATATTTTGTTAAAACCTATTACACCGATTATACCGGTGCGAAAAAGCAAAAGAAGAAACGAGGTTTTAAGCTAAAAAGGGAGGCTTTAGATTGGGAACGTGAATTTTTGTTGCAAATGCAAGGCGAACCTGATATGACTTTAAATTCACTGGCTCGATTATATTTAAAAGACATAAAAACTAGGCTAAAAGAAGTAACCTATGACGGTCATAAACATTTACTAGATAATAGAATACTTCCATATCTAGGCAATAAGCCAATTAATTTAATAACTCCTGCTGATATAAGGGCATGGCAAAATAAACAGATTTCCCAAGGATATTCGGATGCATACCTTAAACGTATGAACAGCCTACTTGTTGCTACTTTAAACTTTGCTGTGAAATTCTATAATTTAAAAGAAAATCCATGCCATTTAGCTGGAAGTATTGGGAAAAGAAAACGAAACAAAATAACATTCTGGACCAAAGAAGAATATTTTAAATTCATTGCATTAGTTGATGATATTACAAAGTATACAATGTTTCAAACTCTTTACTATACCGGTATTAGAATTGGAGAATTATTAGCTTTGACATACAATGATATTGATCTAGCTAATGGAATCATTAGAATAAACAAAACCGTAAATTTTAAAGGGGGAAAAGTTATATTCACTTCTCCTAAAACTCCAAAAAGTAATAGGGAAATAACAATCCCGCAATTACTGATTAATGATTTAAGTAATTATATTGAAAAAATTTATGGCTATAAAATGACCGACCGTGTGTTTCCATATACCAAAGCTATTCTATATAAGGAACTCAAAAAGAAGAGTGAACAGGCTGGACTAAAAAAGATACGGGTACATGATTTTAGACATTCACATGCAAGTTTATTAATTGATATGGGTATTAATCCATTACTGATTTCTGAAAGATTAGGGCATGAACGAGTTGAAACTACCCTTAACACTTATAGTCATTTATACCCTTCCAGAGCTGATGAGTTAGCAGAAAAGTTAAACAAAATAGTACCATTTTAGTACCATTAAAAGAAAAAGGACTTAGGAAAAACTCCTAAGTCCCTTTATTTATAGGCTATTCGCCATTATACCGTATTATTCGATAATTGTAGCAACCTTACCTGAACCTACTGTTCTACCACCTTCACGGATAGCGAATCCAAGACCCTGTTCCATAGCGATTGGGTGAATAAGTTCAACTGTGATTTCTACGTTATCACCAGGCATACACATTTCTACACCATCTGGTAATTCACAAACACCTGTTACGTCAGTTGTTCTGAAGTAGAACTGTGGTCTGTAGTTGTTGAAGAAAGGAGTATGACGTCCACCTTCATCCTTTGTTAATACGTAAACCTGAGCAGTAAATTTCTTATGGCATGTTACTGAACCTGGTTTAGCAAGAACCTGACCTCTTTCGATCTGGTCTCTGTTGATACCTCTTAAAAGAGCACCGATGTTATCACCAGCCTGAGCTTCATCAAGAAGCTTTCTGAACATTTCAATACCTGTGATAACTGTCTTCTGTGTTTCTTCCTTAACACCGACGATTTCAACTTCATCGTTTAAGTGAAGTGTTCCTCTTTCTACTCTACCTGTAGCAACTGTACCACGACCTGTGATTGTGAATACGTCTTCTACTGGCATTAAGAAAGGCTTATCTGTATCTCTTTCTGGATCTGGGAAGTAATCATCAACTGTATCCATTAATTCCATAATCTTATCGCCCCATTCTGATGATGGATCTTCAAGAGCTTTAAGAGCTGAACCTTTGATGATTGGAGTTCCGTCGAAACCATATTCTTCAAGGATTTCTGTAACGTCCATTTCTACTAATTCAAGTAATTCTTCATCATCAACCATATCACATTTGTTCATGAATACAACGATTTTTGGAACACCTACCTGACGTGAAAGTAAGATATGTTCCTTTGTCTGAGCCATAACACCATCAGTAGCAGCAACTACAAGGATAGCACCGTCCATCTGAGCAGCACCTGTGATCATGTTCTTTACATAGTCAGCATGGCCTGGGCAGTCAACGTGAGCGTAATGTCTCTTCTTTGTTTCATATTCAACGTGAGCTGTAGAGATTGTGATACCTCTTTCTCTTTCTTCTGGAGCCTTGTCGATATTTTCGAAATCTGTAGCTTCATTACCTTCAACTCTTTCAGCAAGTACTTTAGTAATAGCTGCTGTTAAAGTTGTTTTACCATGATCGACATGTCCGATTGTACCAATATTACAATGTGGTTTTGTTCTTTCAAACTTAGCTTTTGCCATTTTGATAATCCTCCTAAAAATAATAAAATTAAAATTTCAGACCTTGTGGTCTTTTACATAGGCTTATCTCCCATTATATTTTATAATGGGAAGATTTTCAAGCCTTTATATTAAATTAATGGTTAAATCCATATATTATTTTGCTCTTGCAGATGCAATCTTATCCTGAACAGACTTTGGAGCTGCCTGGTACTTTTCAAAGAACATTGAATAGTTACCACGTCCCTGAGTAGCTGAACGAAGTTCTGTTGAGTAACCGAACATTTCTGACAATGGAACGAATGCTTTAACAATCTTTCCACCACCGATATCGTCCATACCTTCGATCTGTCCACGCTTTGAATTTAAGCTTCCGATAACATCACCCATATATTCCTCAGGCATTGTTACTTCAACCTTCATAATAGGCTCAAGTAATACTGGATCTGCCTTAGCCATAGCATCCTTAAATGCCATAGAACCAGCGATGTGGAAAGCCATTTCTGATGAATCGACTTCATGGTAAGATCCATCATATACTGTAGCATGTACACCAAGTACAGGGAATCCGGCAATAATACCTGACTGTGCAGCTTCTTCGATACCTTCACCAACAGCTGGGATATATTCCTTAGGAATGTTACCACCAACTACTGTAGATTCAAACTTAAACTGTTCTTCACCGTTTGGATCCATAGGCTCAAATTTAACTTTACAGTGACCATACTGTCCACGACCACCTGACTGCTTAGCATATTTGCTATCAACATCAACAGCCTTAGTAAATGTTTCTTTGTATGCAACCTGAGGTGCACCAACGTTAGCTTCTACCTTAAATTCACGAAGAAGTCTGTCTACGATTACATCTAAGTGAAGCTCACCCATACCAGCGATGATTGTCTGACCTGTTTCTGTGTCTGTATGAGCACGGAATGTAGGATCTTCTTCAGCTAACTTAGCTAAAGCTTCACCCATCTTACCCTGGTCATTCTTTGTCTTAGGCTCAATAGCGAGCTCAATAACTGGTTCTGGGAATTCCATTGATTCAAGAATTACAGGATGCTGTTCATCACAGATTGTATCACCTGTTGTAGTAATTTTGAAACCTACAGCAGCAGCGATATCTCCTGAATATACTTTATCAATTTCAGTACGCTTGTTGGCATGCATCTGTACGATACGGCCTACACGTTCTTTCTTATTCTTTGTAGCATTTAAAACATATGAACCTGAGTTCATTGTACCTGAGTAAACTCTGAAGAATGCTAACTTACCTACGAATGGGTCAGTCATAATCTTGAAAGCTAATGCTGCAAAAGGTTCATCATCTGAAGAATGGCGAACTACTTCGTTACCATCTTCATCAGTACCTGTAATGTCAGGGATGTCTGTTGGTGCAGGCATATATTCAATAACACCATCTAACATCTTCTGAACACCTTTGTTTTTATAAGCAGAACCACAGAATACAGGAACAGCTTCACAAGCGATTGTTCCTTTTCTAAGAGCAGCCTTCATATCATCGATAGAAGGTTCTTCTCCTTCAAGGTACTGCATCATAAGGTCATCATCTAATTCACAAATCTTTTCAACAAGGTTTTCATGCCATTCATTAGCAAGATCCTTTAAGTCATCAGGAATTGTTGTAATTTCGATGTCTTCACCCTTATCATCTTTGTAATAGTATGCTTCCATTTCAAACAAATCGATTAATCCGATGAAATCATCTTCCTTACCGATTGGGATCTGTACAGGAATAGCATTCTTTCCTAAACGATCAATAATTGTCTGAACTGAATAAAAGAAATCTGCACCCATTTTATCCATCTTGTTGATGAATGCCATACGAGGTACATTGTATGTGTCAGCCTGACGCCATACGTTTTCTGACTGTGGTTCAACACCAGCCTTAGCATCAAATACACCAACAGCACCATCTAATACACGAAGTGAACGTTCAACTTCTACTGTAAAGTCAACGTGTCCCGGTGTATCGATAATGTTGATACGATGTTCTAACGCACCAGCCTTTGGCTTATGATGATCTTCTAATGTCCAATGACATGTTGTAGCAGCTGAAGTAATTGTGATACCTCTTTCCTGTTCCTGCTCCATCCAGTCCATTGTAGAAGCTCCATCATGAGTTTCACCAATTTTATAGTTTACACCAGTATAATATAAGATACGTTCTGTTAATGTAGTCTTACCGGCATCGATATGAGCCATAATACCAATGTTTCTTGTTCTCTCTAGTGGATATTCTCTTCCAGCCAAGGTTTTTTCCTCCTTAATTTAATATCTTACAAAAGAATTACTTTACATTTGTAATCCTCAACTGCCATATGATCACAGTTACAAACTGTACAACAGCCTGTCCCGTGACAATTGCAGTTCTATATTAGAAACGATAATGAGCAAAAGCCTTATTAGCTTCAGCCATCTTATGCATATCTTCACGCTTCTTAACAGATGAGCCTGTGTTGTTTGCTGCATCCATAATTTCGTTAGCTAATCTTTCTTCCATTGTCTTTTCACTTCTCTGACGTGAATACAATGTGATCCAACGAAGTCCTAAAGCCTGTCTTCTTTCAGGTCTTACTTCGATAGGTACCTGATATGTTGCACCACCAATACGTCTAGCCTTAACTTCAAGAGCTGGCATAACGTTATTCATAGCTTCTTCGAATACTTCAATAGCATCCTTGCCTGTCTGGTTAGCAATCTTATCAAATGCTCCGTAAACAATCTTCTGAGCTACACCTTTCTTACCATCTAACATAATGTTGTTGATAAGCTTTGTAACTACTACGCTGTTATACATTGGATCAGCTAATACTTCTCTTTTCTGAGTATGTCCTTTACGTGGCATGTTACTTCCCTCCTTAATCAATTTTGACAGAATTTCCATTTTTATACTTTTATTTAGAAATTCCGTTTTGCATGTAACCGCACATAGTGGATACATGCGATTAGATCTTAGGTACTCACTTAAGTTGTGTCCTTGCTCACGGCTTTAGACTGTCTATATCTCTAGCATAATTCTAATAACCGTCACAAATTCATTCAACCCGTGATTGGCTTAATTAAGCCATCCTGCTACTATTTACCTGCTTTAGGTCTCTTAGCACCATACTTAGAACGTGCCTGGCGTCTATTTGCAACACCTGCAGTATCAAGAGTACCTCTAATGATATGATATCTTGTACCTGGTAAGTCTTTTACTCTACCACCACGGATAAGAACAACGCTATGTTCCTGAAGGTTATGTCCTTCACCTGGGATGTAGCTTGTTACTTCGATACCATTAGAAAGACGAACTCTGGCAATCTTTCTAAGAGCTGAGTTAGGCTTCTTAGGTGTAGCTGTCTTAACTGCTGTACAAACACCACGCTTCTGTGGAGAAGCTGTATCATTCATCTTCTTGTTAAGTGAGTTGTAACTCTTTAACAATGCTGGTGCAGTAGACTTCTTAACTGCTGACTGACGTCCTTTTCTTACTAACTGGTTAAATGTAGGCATTCCGTTTTCACCTCCTGTTATTAGAATTATGTGTTAATCACATATTTATTTTACGCATAGGCATATTACAACCTATAAACGTACTGTTCCATTATATGAGAGCATTTTCCAAAAGTCAACACCTTTTTTTGATTACTTTTAAAAAAAGCCTTCTTCACACTTTCGCCTGTATAACTGTGTGGAGAAGACTTTTTGTACACTCTGATATTAATTTTATTTTAAGCCTGTTTTAAGTTCATCATTATCTCAACCTTAAACAAATCGCCATCTAAATAAATATTCATCTGACCATTTTGTTTTTCGACGATGGATTTTGCAATTGATAATCCAAGACCACTGCCTTCAGTAGTTCTTGACTTATCGCCTCTTACAAATCTTTCCGTTAATTCCTTGGCATTAAAGTTTAACGGAGATGCTGAAATGTTTCTTATAAATATAATAACCTTGTCATTTTGTCTTGTTATATCCACATAAACTCTTGTGTTATCCATTGCATATTTATAAATATTTCCGTATAAATTTTCAAACACTCTCCATGTTTTTCTTCCGTCTGCCATTACATATAATGGTTCTTCCTGTATTGTTTTCATTACAGTAAGATGTTTTTCTTCGAATTTTTCTTCATACTCTCCAAGACTTTGGTTCACTAATTGAACTATGTCTATCTGCTGCATTTCAAAATTAATTGCCCCTGCATTTAACTTAGATGCCTCCACCAAATCTTCTGTAAGATTTTTAAGCCTTATGGATTTTCTGTCAATTACCTCCAAATATTTTTCTGCATTATCACTTTTAAGTCCTTCTGTTTTTAACAACCCTACATAATTAATAATAGAAGTAAGTGGTGTTTTCAGGTCGTGGGAAACATTAGTAATAAGTTCAGTTTTAGTTCTCTCATTTTTAACACTTTCTGCCACAGCCTTGCTCAATCCGTCGCCAATATTATTTATTGATTCTTTCAAACTTCTGTTTAATTTGAATTTATACTCATCTTCAATCTTATAATCCAAATTACCTTCTGATATTTTCTTTGTTCCTTCTGTAATTGAATCATATTCTTTAAAGAAAATAAGTACAAATGCACAAACTGCAACTATTAAAATTATTATCATTAAAGTTGGAACAAACAATGTATATTCATTATAAGCTCCCAATATCGCCATACTGCACCAGATAAAACTGGCTATTCCAAAAGCAATAACAAGAATTGATGTTTTTACATTTAACAGTAAATATTTAATTATTTTTTTGATTCCATAAAAAATCTTTCCTATTAAAGTTGTCTTCCAAAATGTTTTGCATTTTATTCTTCTGACAAAACTTTCACTTAACAAAACTGTTAATTCCACAGCAACAAGTGATGCTATGCCTGTGCCTACCAGAAGAATCTTGAACAAAGTTTTCTCCTCATACTTCCAATTGTAATATACATTCTGTGACAACGGAATAATTGCAATGAAGCAAGCAATAAATGCCACAAACACTTCTACATCCCACCACAATTTATCTGACTTGTTTAATAAAGGCTTATCACCTTTCTCCTTATGGCCCGCCTGAACCATTAGTAACAAATATAATACAAATGCCACCAAAACATATATGCCACACATTAATACAATTACTGATAAACTTTTCTTAGTACCTGAAAGATTAGATGGTGCCTTTTCATAATTAGCATGCAATTTATTTAAATATCCACTATCTGTCTTATCTACAGCAAAAGAACATTCAATAAGAGCTTTTGGAAAATCTTTTACATCATCATAATAATTTACCCATAATTCTTCAGCTCTATCACTTAAATATATTGACGTTTCATATCCTCCCTGGCCACTGGCATTTTCAAACATATCTTCAATATACATATTAAAATTTTCCATTATGCCTTTATTTTCCAGTGGATTTATTGCCCCATTTTCAATAATACAATAATCTCTATATTTATTGTTATCGGACAAATTATTACTTGTAGTGATTTTATGTGAATTTTCACCGTCAGTATACATTATCTCATAATTCAGTCCATCTCTTGCTGAATTAATTTCAGGAATATTAGATTTATCATAAATCATACTTTTTACAGCATCAAAATCTTGTATATCTTCATATTCAGCTATATATTTCACTGCTTTCTTATAATATTTATATTGATTATTCTGCTCATCCGTCATAAAAATTTCATCATCATTTTTCGTGCTTTCTAAATCATATAGCTTATTATAGAACTCATTTTTTTTATCTTCATCTTTATAAAGTTTTTTTATGTCTTTTGCTGTTAAATTTCCATACTCACTACTTTCAACAAGAACTTTTTTATTATCAGAAAAATTCTTTATATACAAATATTGTGCTACAATATCCTGCAACGAATCAGTTACAAGTGTCTCATACTGGTCCTGGTATTCCCACCTATACTCATTTTTAGCTTTTACATTAGCATATTTAGTCCAACCATAGGCTGCTGTTCCAAAGCAGGCTGCTGCAAGCACTAATATTAAAGTATGTAAAAATATTCTTTGCTTTTTCATATCGCATTTCCTTTCTACTGCTTCTCGATTTTGTATCCAACTCCCCACACTACTTTTAAGTATCTTGGTTCTTTTGGATTAATTTCGATTTTTTCTCGGATATGTCTAATATGTACAGCCACTGTATTGTCTGCCGCAACAGCTTCCTCATTCCAAACAGCCTCATAAATCTGGTCGATTGTAAAAACTCTTCCCGGGTTCTTAACTAAGAAAAGTAAAATATTATACTCAAAAGGTGTAAGTTTCACTATTTCTCCGTCAACTTTTACTTCTTTACACTCGTCGTCGATTTCAAGACCGCCTACGCTATAAACATTACTTTTAGGCTCTGCAATTGTGCCAAGTCTTGTGTAACGTCTAATCTGAGACTTAACTCTTGCAATTAATTCCAATGGATTAAATGGCTTTGTGATATAATCATCCGCTCCCACATCAAGTCCTATAATCTTGTCTGAATCTTCTGATTTTGCTGACAAAATAATAATTGGAATAATGCTTTTTTCTCTTATTTTCAAAGTAGCTCTTATACCGTCAAGTCTTGGCATCATAACATCAATAAGAAGTAACTGAATATCTTCCTTCTTCAAAATTTCCATTGCTTCCATTCCGTCATAAGCCTTAATAATGTTACAACCTTCCTTTGACAAATAAATATCAATAGCCTCCACTATATCTTTGTCGTCATCACAAACTAAAATATTGTACATATTACCCTCCATCTAAATATGACACTGCGTTTTTCACACATCTTCATCATATGCCTATATATTAATGTTAAAATTTTAAAAACAACTTACAACAATTCTTAAGAAATTCTTAATGTGCCTTCCAAGAACTTTAAATTACTGTTTTTTCCCGAAAACGGCTGACAGGTGGCAGTCTTTTACTTCACATCTTGAACATTTGTTTATAGAAAAAAATAGGTCTATTTTTTCTATACAAATGAATCAAGCTGCTCAAGTAAAAAACTTTGCCACCTGTCAGCCGTTTTCTTACAATTCGCAGTTATTTACTGTTCTTGGGAATGGGATTACGTCACGAATATTTCCCATACCTGTTAAATACATTATCATTCTTTCAAATCCTAATCCAAAACCGGCATGTCTTGCTGTTCCATATTTTCTAAGGTCAAGATAGAACCGGTAGTCTTTTTCGTTAAGTCCTAATTCTTCCATTCTCTTAGTTAATACTTCATAATTTTCTTCTCTCTGACTTCCACCTATGATTTCACCGATTCCCGGAACTAAACAGTCCATTGCAGCAACTGTTTTTCCATCTTTGTTTAGCTTCATATAGAATGCTTTTATTTCCTTTGGATAATCTGTTACAAATACAGGGCGTTTAAAAATCTGCTCTGTAAGGTAACGTTCATGTTCTGTCTGAAGATCTACACCCCAGCTTACTTTATATTCAAACTTATCATTGTGTTCTTCCAATAATTTAATTGCCTCTGTATAAGTAACACGACCAAATTCTGAATTTATTACGTGATTTAATCTATCTAATAATCCTTTGTCAACAAAGTTGTTAAAGAAATTCATTTCTTCCGGTGCGTTTTCCAAAACATACTTTATTACGTATTTTATCATTGCTTCTGCAAGTTCCATGTCATCTGCAAGGTCTGCAAAAGCTATTTCAGGTTCAATCATCCAAAATTCTGCTGCGTGTCTTGTTGTGTTAGAATTTTCGGCTCTGAATGTTGGTCCAAATGTATAAATCTTCTTAAATGCCATTGCATAAGTTTCGCCATTTAACTGACCTGAAACTGTTAAGTTAGTTGGCTTTCCAAAGAAGTCTTCTGTATAATCTACTTTTCCTTCTTCTGTTTTTGGCACATTATTTAAGTCCATTGTTGTAACCTGAAACATTTCTCCTGCGCCTTCACAGTCGCTTCCTGTTATAAGTGGTGTGTGCACATAAACAAATCCCTTCTCCTGGAAAAATTTGTGAATTGCGTAAGCACAAAGTGAGCGCACTCTGAAAACTGCCTGGAATGTATTTGTTCTAGGTCTTAAATGTGAAATAGTTCTAAGGTATTCAAAGCTGTGTCGCTTCTTCTGTAATGGATAATCCGGTGTACTTTCACCTTCCACATATACTTCATCTGCCTGAATTTCAAAAGGCTGCTTAGCATTAGGAGTTGCCACAAGCTTACCCTTTACTATTAATGCAGCACCAATATTTGTCTTAGAAACTTCGCTAAAGTTATCAAGCTTATCGCTGTAAACAACCTGTAATGGTTTAAAGCAAGTTCCATCATTTAAGACAATAAATCCAAAAGTCTTTGAATCTCTAATGCTACGAACCCAGCCGCCAACCTCGATTTCTTTATCTATAAAATTTTCTTTGTTTTCATACAAATCCTTAATCTCAATTAAATTCATTATATAGCCTCCAACTTTATCCCTTGTAAAAGTAATACGCTATTAAGTATATCTATTTTTCTAATTATTATCAAGGAAAAAGATTTTTTCTGTTGCCGAAAATTCACCAGAAAACGGCTGACAGGCGACAGTCTTTTACTTCACAGTTTGAATATTTATTGATGAAAAAAAGAGGTTTATTTATTTTAGAACCGATGCAATTCACAGAGAATTTTTGATAAATTCTCTGTTCAGTGCATCTTAATAATTGATTTTGTGAATCAATTATTATCTAAAACATATCCCTCTTTTTTTCATATAAATATAGTCAAGCTGCTCAAGTAAAAAAACTTGTCGCCTGTCAGCCGTTTTCTAGTTTTTTTCTTTCTCAATTACCTTTTGGTATCTTTCTACTTCCTTAGCTATTACACCACTCATTGCAAGCAAGCAGATTAGATTTGGTATTGCCATAAGTGCATTTGCTATGTCCGAGAAGTTCCAAACAAGTTGTAATGACTGGGTTGCTCCTACATAAACAACCAGCGAAAACACGACTCTGTATACCATATTGTATTTGTGTGTTTTAAATATGTATTCGAAGGCTTTCTCACCGTGATATTCCCAGCCAAGTATGGTTGAAAAGGCAAATAAAGTAATTCCTATTGTAACAAGCCATGCACCAAAGCCACCAAAGTTCTTGTTTATTTTCTTAAATGCCGATGAAAAAGCTTCTATTGTTAATGCAGAACCCTGAACTAATTCTTTGTATGCATATTTTCCGTTTTTGTCGAAAACATATTCATTTCCTGCAGAATCGCACCAAGTTCCTTCTATATTATTGTTTGTGTTTTCTCCTTTATAACTTAACTGTAGTTCTGTTGTTTCGTTTTTTAAGTTATTACTTATCAGTGTTAATGAATTACAATCTATTTTTTTAATCAGGTAATCTTCATCTGCCACCTTTCCATCTGAAACTGTCTGAGCTACAATTGCCACGTTGTCTCCTATTCTGTTATATGTTCCCGTTACGCTATCACTTGTTATTCCCAGAACACCTGATGATGCAATACAAAGTCCTGTAATTGTACAAACAACAATTGTATCCCAAAATGTACCTGTCATATTAATATACCCTTGTCTTACAGGATCATCTGTAGTAGCTGCTGCAGCTGTAATTGCTGCTGAACCCATTCCTGCTTCATTAGAAAAAACACCTCTTGCCACACCATAACGCATAGCATTCATAAGTGATGCTGTTATTGCACCACAAAGTCCGCCACCCACTGCATTAAAGTTAAATGCCATTTTAAAAATCATTGCAAGCCCTGATGGAACATTTTTAATATTTATCAAAATAACAATCAATCCTGCTATCACATAAAAAATTGCCATTACAGGTACTACTATTGATGAAACTTTTGAAATACTCTTAATACCACCAACAATAATAATTAAGGATAAAACAGTAAGCACAACTCCAACAATTGCTGACGGTGCACCAAATGTATTATTTAAAGCTTCTGAAATTGAATTTGCCTGTGTCATATTTCCTATTCCAAAAGAAGCTATAACTGCAAAAATTGCAAAAAGCATACCAAGTACTGCTCCAACTTTCTTGTTTTTGAAACCTTTTTTCATTGTGTACATTGGACCACCTGACATTTCACCTTTTTCATTAACTTCTCTGTACTTGATAGCCAACATACATTCACTAAACTTAGAAGTTAAGCCAAAACAGGCTGAAATCCACATCCAAACCAAAGCTCCTGGTCCACCTGCTACCATGGCTGTGGCAACACCTACAATATTTCCGGTACCAATTGTAGCTGCCAAAGCTGTTGTCAAAGCTGAGAACGGTGACACATCTCCTTCTCCACGACTTTTGGTTCTTGCTTCTTTACTTAATGTACTTTTTAGTGCATATCCCAAGTTTCTCCAAGGTCTGAACTTTAATCTTATAGTGAGAAAAATACCTGTTCCCACCAAAAGGATCAACATTACAGGTCCCCAAACAAAATCATCCATCTTTGATACAATTTCTGCCAAACTCATAAACCTACCTCTCTTCCTTTTTATTATATTCGCGTCTGCAACATTTTTTCTGCATATAATGATTTAAGTTTCAAAAGCCCAAATCTTAACTCTACGGATTGTAACCTGCTTCGCACTCCTACAATCCTGCCTAGCAACGCAAAAACGGAGGCAACATTTCTGTTACCTCCGTTGGTATTATGTTAATATTAAATTACATCAATGACTATGTCAAGTTTTTATTATTTTAAATCCAAATTATTTAGAAAATTCTCTATAACGTTCTTTCCACCTTTTGATTTTTTTGTTACAACAACAATCAATCCAATCAATAATACTGTTACTATACCACAAAGTATCATATTATCCATCTGATGTTGATATGCCGACCAGGAAAATCTTGCAACTATAAGAATTGCTGCAACTATAACCAATGTATACAAATAAAAACCGTATGTATATTTTCCATCAAATGTACAACCTGTTTCTGTGTTTGTTATTTTCCCTTTAAAGATTACAGGCACTGCATCTTCACCGTTTTGAAACTTTCCGGTTTCTAACATTAGAGAAATCTTGTCCTTCTCTTTTGTCATTTTAATGTTTGCTTTTTCAGCTTTAGCCTTCATTACAGGAAGCAAATCTTCTTTTTTTCTGTTAAACTTAAAACTCTTCATAATTCACCATTCCAGTCACGTTTTTTGTGATTAATATTATCTGCTACACTTAAATAATAAATCTTCCCATCTTCTATCAACTTCCTTCTGGAATTTTTCAATAAGATGTTCATTACCTGGTTTAAATAAGTGCTTAAATCTACCCTGTGTTCTCAAGAAATCTTCGATTGGAAGTCTGTTCTTAGGTTCATAGTTTAAAATCCACTTTCCATCAATTACTTCAAACAATGGCCAATAATTAGTTTCTACTGCTAATTTGCAAATATCCATAATTTCATCTGTTTTATACTTCCAACCTGTTGGACATGGAGCCATAACATTAAGAAATGCAGGTCCTTCTGTATAAATAGCCTTCTCAGCCTTCGTATGCAAATCCTTCATTCCGTTGAAATATGTAGTCTGAGCAACATAAGGAATATCATGTGCTGCAAGAATTGCTGCAAGATCTTTTCTGTACTGTTCCTTACCATTGCACTGTGTACCTACAGGAGTTGTTGTTGTATCAGCATACATAGGTGTAGCTGAAGAACGCTGTGTTCCTGTATTCATATAAGCACCATTGTCATAGCACACATATGTATAATTTGTTCCACGTTCCATTGCACCTGACAATGACTGAATACCAATATCATATGTACCACCATCACCGCCAAATACAATAAACTTATAATCTTCTTTAATCTTGCCTTTACGCTTCATAGCCTTGTAAGCCCCTTCAACACCTGCCATTGTTGAGCTGGCATTTTCAAATGCACTATGAATATAACTGTCTTCCCATGCAACGTATGGATACTGGAAAGATGAAACATTAAGACATCCTGTTGCACAACCAATAACAGCCTTGTCTCCTTCGTGAAGTCCACGAAGCACGTTTCTTGCACAAATTGTTGCTCCACAACCTGCACACATTCTATGACCTGGAGCAAATCTTTCAGGTTTATTCATTACTTCTTTAAAATTATAGCCCATTATTTTGCCTCCTTGTCTCTTAATCCCATATAACGGTAAACATCACCTGTCTCACCTGTTCTTGCGATTTCTTTTAATGTTTCATATACATTAATCATATCTTCAACTCTTACATCTCTACCACCAATACCATACATAATGTTGATAGCAAGTGCCTGACATTTTTCTGTATACATAGCCTGCATTGTTTCAGCACCAACAGGTCCTCCGTTAGTTGAAAAGCTCTCTGAACGATCCATTACTGCAACTGCCTTACAATTCTTTAATGCTTTTGCAATCTCTTTGCCTGGGAATGGTCTAAATGATCTAATCTTTACAAGACCTACTTTTTCACCATTTTCTCTCATATGATCAATAGCATCCTTAGTTGTTCCTGCTGCAGAACCGATTATAACTACTGCATATTCTGCATCTTCCATCTTATATTCTTCAATAAGACCATACTTACGGCCTGAGATTTTTTCAAAATCCTTTGCCACATCAAGAATAACCTGCTTTGCATTTTCCATGGCATGAGCCTGAGCTTTTCTTGATTCCATATAATAATCTGATACAGCATAAGGGCCAACAGCAAATGTTTCATTTGGATTAAGAAGATAATCTTCAGGTTCATATTCGCCTACAAAATCCTTAACTGTCATATCATCTAAAATTTCCATATCGTTTACAGCATGGCTTGTAATAAAACCATCCTGACAAATCATAATAGGAAGTCTAACATCTTTGTTTTCAGCAATATTATATGCCATAACCATATTGTCGTAAGCTTCCTGATTATTTTCAGCATAAATTTGAATCCAACCACTGTCTTTTGCTCCCATTGTGTCTGAATGGTCACAGTTAATGTTAAGTGGTCCTGTAAGTGCTCTACAAACTGCTGTCAATGCAATAGGCAATCTACTTGAAGCAGCAACTCCTAAAACTTCCCACATAAATGCAAGACCTGCAGATGATGTTGCTGTAAGGGCTCTTGCACCTGCTGCTGAAGCTCCTATAGCTGCACTCATAGAACTATGTTCACTTTCTACTGTAATAAATTCAGTATCTACTAATCCGTTTGAAACATAATTAGAAAAATACTGAGGTATTTCTGTTGAAGGTGTAATTGGAAATGCCGGGAAAACATCCGGATTAATCTGTCTTAAAGCTGTAGCTACAGCTTCATTTCCTGATAATAAAACTCTCTTTGGCATTATTTTTTCACCTCCATCTTAATTGCTCCAAATGGGCATGCCTTAACGCAAATACCACATCCCTTACAATGATCGTAATCTATAGCCTGTCTTTTATATTCTTTTACAGGAATTGCACTGTCCGGGCAAACAGGCACACATAAAAGACACTGTTTACATTTTTCTTCATCAATAACAGGGGCAACATTAGTCCAGTCTCCTGTTATAAACTGTTTTGTTGTACCACAACCTACAATTGTATTACCACATGTAACATCCTGCCATGCCACATCCTGACCTAATCTCGATATATCTGTCTTTGCCATTTACTTAACCTCCCTTAACGCTATTCTTAACGCATCCATATTACCTTTAATAACTTCAGGTTTCTTAGCAAACTTGTGCTTAAAAGAACCTTCCATTTCATTAAGGAAAGTTTCATCGTCAATAAATCCGGTAACTTTAACAATGGCTGCAAGCATTGGTGTATTAGGGAAATTCTTTCCTAATGTTTCCATTGCAATCTTTCTTGCATCTACTGTATAAACTTTACCTTTATATCCCTTTAAATGTGGAATAATTTCTTCTTTTGGTCTGGCTGTATTAATAAGAATTGCTCCATCTTCTCTTAAGCCTTTTGTTACATCAACTATCTCTATCAATGTTTCATCAACAACCACAACATACTGAGGATCATAAATATTAGAATGAACTCTAATAGGCTGATCACTGATTCTGTCATATGCAGTAATAGGGGCACCCATTCTTTCCGGACCATATTCAGGAAATCCCTGAGCATTCTTGCCAGTCTTAAACGCTACTTCAGCTAACAATAATGCTGCTGTTTTAGCGCCCTGTCCACCTCTACCGTGCCATCTGATTTCAAGAGTATCTTTCATTTTTCCATCCTTCTTTGTTAATATTTTCTCACTCCCAAAGGAGTATTTATAAGCCATGCAGTCTTTAGCGTACTAAAGTAGCAATATTTTTATTATAATAAAATGTAGTATTAATTGCAACATTTAATCATTATTTACAAGCATATTCAATTTATTGCTTATTTCATCGCTCTAATACGTTAAATTGACAAATTGTTTTTCATTATTTAATATGATTCAGTGACTATTTTAGAATTGAGGTTTTTATATTTATATGGAAAGAGAAAAATTCAAATCCCGTTTAGGATTTATACTTATTTCTGCCGGTTGCGCCATTGGTATTGGTAATGTGTGGCGTTTTCCTTATGTAGTTGGAAATAACGGTGGCGGATGTTTTGTATTATTTTATGTTTTATTTCTTGTTATACTAGGTCTTCCTATTTTGACAATGGAATTTTCTGTTGGTAGAGCTAGTCAGCAAAGTATTGCAAGAGCGTTTACAACTTTAGAAAAGAAAGGTCAGTTTTGGCATTTACATGGTTACATAGGAATGGCCGGCAATTATATATTAATGATGTTTTACACTACAGTTGCAGGATGGATGCTTAAATATTTCTTTGACACTGCCAAAGGTGATTTTATTGGTGCTACAACATCTCAGGTTAAGGATCATTTCACTGATATGAATTCTGTACCTTCGGAAATGATTTTCTGGACAGTTGTTGTAATTATAATTGGATTTCTTGTTTGCTCATTAGGCTTACAGAATGGTGTTGAGAAAATTTCAAAAGGTATGATGATTGCCCTTTTAGTCATTATGGCTGTACTTGCAATAAACAGCATTTTCTTAAAAGGTGCTTCTAAGGGCTTGTATTTCTACTTAGTACCTGATTTTCAGCAAATAAAAAATATTGGACTTATTAATGTTCTTGTTGCTGCAATGAATCAGGCATTTTTCACACTTAGTATTGGTATGGGTTCCATGACAATTTTCGGAAGCTACTTAAGTAAAGACCATTCACTACTTGGTGAATCAATCAACATAGTAGCCTTAGACACTTTTGTTGCAATAGTTTCAGGACTTATAATATTCCCATCATGTTTTGCTTTCGGAGTAAATCCTGATCAGGGACCAAGTCTTATTTTTGTAACATTGCCAAACATATTTATAAAAATGCCCGGTGGCAGAATAATTGGAAGCTGCTTCTTCATCTTTATGGCTTTTGCAGCTTTCTCAACAGTAATAGCCGTCTTTGAAAACATAATGTCATCTTGTATGGACTTATGGGGCTGGGGACGAAAAAAGACAGCCCTCATTAATACAATTTTAATAATAATAGGCTCAATCCCTTGCGTTCTTGGCTTTAACATCCTATCCGGCTTCCATCCTTTAGGAAAAGGCACTAATGTAATGGACTTAGAAGACTTCCTTGTAAGTAACCTAATCCTTCCAATTGGTTCCCTAATTTACACACTCTTCTGCACAAGCAAATACGGGTGGGGCTGGGACAACTACCTAAAAGAAGTCAACACTGGAAACGGCCTGAAAGTTTCTGGAAAAATCCGTTTCTACTGCAAATGGATACTTCCACTTGTAACACTGTTCATAATTGCAAACGGTTTAATATCTGTATTTAATAAATAAAAGTATCTAAAAAATCAACTGTTTGAGCCATAGGCGAGTTTTGATTTTTGTCTTATAATAAATGACGGAGCAAAACAAGAAAAGTAACGTGTTTGAAGCGGAGTTATCTAGCTATACAACGCATAAAATAAGTAAGGGGCAACACCAAATCAATCGTGTGCCCCTTTTTCTTATTCTTTTATCTTCTTTGATATTCTTCTTGCCAAGTACACAAATGGTGTATCTGCAAGGCTTGTTACTATAAATATTACATAACTTGAAATTGCAATACTTATAAGTGTCTTAAAATCATGAATGCCCCAGAATGCACCAAACGTATACAAAATATTATTCAAAAACTGCGAAATTAATGTTGAACCATTGTTTCTAAGCCAAAGAAATCTTTCCCTGTCTCCTACTAATTTGTTAGTAAAATCCCACCATTTATGGTATGCCCAAACATCAAATTCCTGAACTATAGCGTATACAACCATACTTGTAATCATAAGTCTTGGTGTATTTGAAAAAATTGTCTGCATTGCAGGCATTGCAAAATCTGTGCTGTCCGGTGTGTATAAAAGCCACCACTGTGAAAATATTATAAATACAATTGATGTTGTAATTCCAATATGTACTGCTCTTTTTGCATCTTTCTTTCCATATACTTCACTTACAATGTCTGTTATAAGGAATGTTGACGCAAATAAAACGTTTCCCAATGTCATAACCATTCCAAATGCTTTGACCATTATTAAAACTTCTATGTTAGCTGCAATTGTTGCTATACTTGTAAAGCAGAATAATCCCTGCTTTCCAAATAATTTATACATTACTATTACGCTTCCGTAAATTATAAATATTGATAAAACCAGTAATATTTCATTAGACATTTTTATTTTCTCCTTTAATCATCCTACACCAAAATCTGTATTATTTAATAATATATCTACCCTATCATTATCTTTGTACAAGGGATAAACATATTCCATAAACTGTTCAATAACCTTTTTATCCGGTTTAATCGGCATCTGATTTTCAACCATAATATTTACACATATTCTGCTAAAATATTTTAAACCTGTCTCAATATCACTAATCATTGATTCCTTTGTTTGTCCTGAAATTCCCTGTAACAAATTAATTTCATCAAAATAATTTGCAATTACTTCAGGATTCTTTTCTTCAATTCCCTTAACTAAAACTTTCTCTCTTAAATCATAGTCAAAAGTTTCTAAACCTAACTTTATAATCGGTTTAATTCCAATATTCAAAAAAGAATTTTTAAAATTTTGAACATCATCTTTATGCATATAATGACATTCAAAATGGATTTCTTTTATACCTTTTTTCAAACATATTTGCTTAATCAATTCTATAGTTTTTTTATCTAAATCAACAAAACTTCCTGAGTTTATAACCTCAAGTTCCCCAAATTTTCCTGTTACATTACTTAAAACCTGCTTATTCAACTGAAAATTGGCTTCTATGTCTTTGCTTGAATCTAAATGATAATCACAAAATCTGCATTTTCTCCATTTACATCCATCTCCAACTAACATTACTATCTCTCTAGGGTTCTTGTCTTCTATGACAGAATATCTTATTGGATTAAATCCTTCTACCATTGTTTTTCTCCTATAAAATAAAAAGAGTGCCTACTAAGGACACTCTTTTTAAACTGCTATATCTAGCAGATTCTTCCTTAGTTTTGTTTATAGACAGGATGGTTACGAACTGTCTGTTATTATTTTATGGAAACTTTATTATAAATTTCCATCAAATGTTTTATTCTTCAGTAATTTCAATTGTATCTTCTGAAACTTCAATTACATCATTGTTATCTTCAGCATTTTCTGCTTCATCTTCTACATCTTCTGCTGAAACTGCTAATGCTGCCTGTTCCTGTTCTCTTGCGATACGTTCATCTGTACTTAATTTTACATCTCCGTATCTCTTCATACCTGTACCTGCAGGAATTAACTTACCGATAATTACGTTTTCCTTAAGACCTACAAGTGGATCAACCTTACCATTGATAGCTGCTTCTGTAAGAACTCTTGTTGTTTCCTGGAATGAAGCTGCTGATAAAAATGAGCTTGTTGCAAGTGAAGCCTTTGTGATACCAAGCATAATCTGTGTACCTGTTGCAGGTTCCTTGCCTTCTTCTTCAAGCTGTTCATTAACTTCGTTAAAGTCAAGAACTTCAACTGTTGTTCCCGGTAAGAATTCTGAATCACCGGCTGTGTCAACCTTAATCTTCTTAAGCATCTGACGAACAATAACTTCAACGTGCTTATCATTGATTTCTACACCCTGTAGACGGTAAACTCTCTGTACTTCACGGATCATATAATCCTGAACTGCACGAAGTCCCTTAATCTTTAATAAATCATGTGGGTTAATGCTACCTTCTGTAAGTTCGTCACCAGCTTCAAGAACAGCACCATCAAGAATCTTAATCTTTGATCCATAAGGGATAAGATAAGCTTTTGATTCGCCAGTTTCAGGGTTAGTTACGATAATTTCACGTTTCTTCTTTGTTTCCTTAATTTCAGCAACACCACCGAACTCTGCAATAATTGCAAGTCCCTTTGGCTTTCTTGCTTCAAATAATTCTTCTACTCTAGGAAGACCCTGTGTAATATCGTCACCGGCTACACCACCAGTATGGAATGTTCTCATAGTAAGCTGTGTACCAGGTTCACCGATTGACTGAGCAGCGATGATACCTACTGCCTCACCAACCTGTACTCTCTGTCCTGTTGCCATATTTGCACCATAACATTTAGCACATACACCTACGTGTGACTTACATGTAAGAATTGTTCTAATCTTAACTGATTTAACACCTGTAGCAACAATTCTTGCTGCACGCTTTGGTGTAATCATATGGTTAGCTTTAACAATCATATTGCCTTCTGCATCATACATTGTTTCTGCAGCAGTTCTACCTGTGATTCTTTCTTCAAGACTTTCGATTACTTCGTTTCCATCAACTAAGTCTTCGATTTCCATAAATGGAATAGCCTTACCTTCACAACAATCTACATCTCTAATAATAAGATCCTGTGAAACGTCTACAAGTCTTCTTGTAAGGTAACCTGAATCGGCTGTTCTAAGGGCAGTATCTGACATACCCTTTCTAGCACCATGTGCTGAAATGAAGTATTCCAATACGTCAAGACCCTCACGGAAGTTCGACTTAATAGGAAGTTCGATAGTCTTACCTGTTGTATCAGCCATCAAACCACGCATTCCGGCAAGCTGTTTAATCTGTTTATCAGAACCACGGGCACCGGAATCGGCCATCATAAAGATGTTGTTGTACTTATCAAGACCACTAAGAAGGGCTGTTGTAAGTTCATTATCGGCTGCCTGCCATGTTTCGATAACTTCTTTGTATCTTTCTTCATCAGTTAAGAAACCACGACGATAATGCTTTGTAATTTCATCAACTGTGTGTTCTGCATCTGCAAGAATCTGTTTCTTTGATTCAGGTACTGTCATATCTGAAATTGAAACTGTCATAGCTGCCCTTGTTGAGAACTTATAACCCATAGCCTTAATGTTATCAAGAACTTCTGCAGTCTTAGTTGCTCCATGGTTATTAATAACCTTTTCAAGAATCTGCTTTAACTGTTTCTTACCTACGTGGAAATCAACTTCCAATTTAAGGTAATCTTCATCAGTTTCTCTCTTAACGAATCCTAAATCCTGTGGAAGAATTTCGTTAAATAAACAACGTCCAAGTGTAGTGTCAATAATACCTGTTACTTCTTTTCCTTCTCCGTTGAATACAGTTCTCTTAACCTTAATTCTCTGGTGAAGTGAAATTTCTTTATTTTCATAAGCTAAAATAGCCTGATTAATATCACTAAATGAATGTCCTAATGCATCAATAGGTTCACAAATTACAACTCTACCATCTGCATGATACTTAATCATATCGTGAGCTCCGATAATTCCTTTATCTAAAGCTTCCTTAATTTCTTCATCTGTATCATAAATAGGAGCATCTTCAGCTACTGTAGAAGCAATTTCTTCTTCCTTAGAATGATCAACCATTCTATCCATTGTCAAATAGTAAATACCAAGTACCATATCCTGTGAAGGAACTGCTACAGGTGCACCATCTGATGGTTTTAACAAGTTATTAGGTGAAAGTAAAAGGAATCTACATTCAGCCTGTGCTTCTACTGAAAGTGGAAGATGAACAGCCATCTGGTCACCGTCGAAATCGGCGTTGAACGCTGTACATACCAATGGGTGAAGTTTGATAGCCTTACCTTCTACAAGAATTGGTTCAAACGCCTGAATACCAAGTCTATGAAGTGTAGGGGCACGGTTTAACATAACAGGATGTTCTTTGATTACATCTTCAAGTACATCCCAAACTTCTGTCTGAAGTCTTTCAACCATCTTCTTCGCACTCTTAATATTGTGAGCTGTACCATTAGCTACTAATTCTTTCATTACGAAAGGCTTGAATAATTCAATAGCCATTTCTTTTGGAAGACCACACTGGTAAATCTTAAGTTCTGGTCCTACTACGATAACTGAACGTCCTGAGTAGTCAACACGCTTACCAAGTAAGTTCTGACGGAAACGTCCCTGCTTACCCTTTAACATATCTGATAAAGACTTAAGTGCTCTGTTACCAGGTCCTGTTACAGGTCTACCACGTCTACCATTATCAATTAATGCATCTACAGCTTCCTGAAGCATTCTCTTTTCATTTCTTACGATAATTTCCGGAGCGCCTAATTCAAGAAGTCTCTTAAGACGATTGTTTCTATTAATAATTCTTCTATATAAATCATTTAAATCAGATGTAGCAAATCTACCACCATCTAACTGAACCATAGGTCTTAAATCAGGTGGAATTACAGGAATTACATCTAAAATCATCCATTCTGGCTTGTTACCTGAATTTCTGAACGCTTCAAAAACTTCCAATCTCTTAACGATTTTTGCTTTTTTCTGTCCTGTTGCTTCAAATAATTCTGATTTTAATTGCTCTGCTTCTTTTTCAACATCGATATCCATAAGCAATTCTTTGATAGCTTCAGCACCCATTCCTACACGGAATTTTCCTCCGAATTCTTCATATGCTTCTCTGAATTCTTTTTCTGACAATACCTGCTTGTAATCCAATGTTGTTTCCATTGGATCAAGCACGATATATGAAGCAAAGTATAATACTTTTTCTAATACTCTTGGTGAAATATCAAGGATTAATCCCATTCTTGAAGGGATTCCTTTAAAGTACCAAATATGTGATACAGGAGTAGCAAGTTCAACACTACCCATACGTTCTCTACGTACGCTAGCTTTTGTTACTTCAACGCCACATCTGTCGCAGACTACACCTTTATATCTGATTTTCTTGTATTTACCACAATGACATTCCCAGTCTTTGCTTGGTCCGAAAATCTTTTCACAGAATAAACCATCTTTTTCAGGTTTTAAAGTTCTGTAATTTATTGTCTCAGGCTTTGTAACTTCGCCTCTTGACCATTCTCTGATTTTTTCAGGTGAAGCAAGACCAATTTTGATTTTGTCAAATGATACCTGTTCACTAACGTTATTATCTGCCATGATCAAATCTCCCTTCTTAATTATTCATCCATTCCATCTTCAACTACATTTCCCTGAGCATCAACAGTCTGGAGTTCTTCACCTACAAATTCCTGTGTGCTATAACCAGCCTGTTCAAAGCTCTGGCTGTCTTCTTTCTTCTGGCTATAGTTCTTATTATCATTAAGAATTGCATTAAAGTTTGTTTCACCGTAATCAATGCTTTCTTTTAATTCTACTTCGTTGTCATTTTCATCTAATACCTTAACATCAAGTGCTAATGACTGAAGTTCCTTAATAAGTACCTTGAATGATTCAGGAATTCCCGGCTGAGGGATGTTTTCACCCTTAATAATTGCTTCATAAGTCTTAACACGTCCTACAACGTCATCAGACTTAACTGTTAAGATTTCCTGTAATGTATATGATGCACCGTAAGCTTCAAGTGCCCAAACTTCCATTTCACCAAATCTCTGTCCACCGAACTGAGCTTTACCACCAAGTGGCTGCTGTGTTACTAATGAGTAAGGACCTGTTGAACGTGCATGAATCTTATCATCAACCAAGTGATGTAACTTAAGGTAATGCATGAATCCGATTGTAACAGGGTTATCGAAGTAATCACCTGTTCTACCATCTCTAAGTCTAACCTTACCATCTCTTGCAATTGGAACACCCTTCCATTCTTCTCTATGATCAAGGTGTTCACCAAGATATTCCATAACTTCAGGATTTAATTTATCCTGATATTTTGCCTGGAAATCTTCCCACTCTGTATTGGCATAATCGTTTGCCATTTCAAGTGTATCCATAATGTCGTACTCGTCAGCACCGTCAAATACAGGTGTTGCAATGTTAAATCCTAATACTTTAGCTGCAAGGCTTAAGTGAATTTCAAGGACCTGACCAATGTTCATACGTGAAGGTACACCCAATGGGTTAAGTACGATATCAAGTGGTCTTCCGTTTGGAAGGAATGGCATATCTTCTACTGGTAATACTCGTGAAACTACACCCTTGTTACCATGACGTCCGGCCATCTTATCACCAACGGAAATTTTTCTCTTCTGAGCAATGTAAATACGAACTGATTCGTTTACGCCTGGAGCTAATTCGTCTCCATTTTCTCTCTTGAATACCTTAGCATCAACAATGATACCCTGTTCACCGTGTGGAACCTTAAGTGATGTATCTCTTACCTCTCTTGCCTTTTCACCGAAAATAGCTCTCAAAAGTCTTTCTTCAGGTGTAAGCTCTGTTTCACCCTTAGGTGTAACCTTACCAACAAGAATATCTCCGGCACGAACTTCAGCACCGATTCTGATAATACCTCTTTCATCAAGGTCTTTACGGGCTTCATCACCTACGCCAGGAACATCATTTGTAATCTCTTCAGGTCCAAGCTTAGTATCTCTTGCTTCTGTTTCGTATTCTTCTATATGAATTGATGTATAAACATCGTCCTGAACTAATCTTTCACTAAGAAGTACAGCATCTTCGTAGTTATAACCTTCCCATGTCATGAAACCGATAAGTGGGTTCTTACCAAGTGCAATTTCACCGTTAGATGTTGATGCACCATCAGCAATAACTTCACCTGCTTCTACGTGGTCTCCCTTAAATACTATTGAACGCTGGTTATAACAGTTACTCTGGTTACTTCTCTGGAATTTAAGAAGCTTATATGTTTCTTTTTCTCCATTATCATCATATCTGATAGTAATTTCTTTTGATGTTGATCTTTCAATAACACCGGCACGCTTAGCAACAACACAAACACCTGAGTCAACAGCTGCCTTTGCTTCCATACCTGTACCAACAACAGGAGCTTCTGTTGTAATAAGTGGAACGGCCTGACGCTGCATGTTTGATCCCATGAGGGCACGGTTTGAGTCGTCGTTCTGTAAAAATGGAATCATTGATGTTGCAACTGAAAATACCATTCTAGGAGAAACGTCCATTAAGTCAATTCTCTTCTTATCAAACTGTGATGTTTCTTCTCTATAACGTCCTGATACGTTATTGTGTACAAAATGTCCTTCTTCATCCAATGGTTCATTAGCCTGTGCAACAGTGTAATTATCTTCTTCATCTGCTGTAAGGTAAACAACTTCATCTGTTACTCTTGGATTTTCAGGATCTGACTTGTCTACTACTCTATATGGAGCCTCAACAAATCCGTACTCATTTAATCTTGCGAAAGATGCAAATGAGTTAATAAGTCCGATGTTAGGACCTTCAGGTGTCTCAATAGGACACATTCTACCGTAATGTGTATAGTGAACGTCTCGAACCTCGAATCCGGCACGATCTCTTGAAAGACCACCTGGTCCTAAGGCTGATAAACGTCTCTTATGTGTTAATTCACCCAATGGGTTATTCTGATCCATAAACTGTGACAACTGTGAACTTCCGAAGAATTCCTTAACAGCTGCAGTTACAGGTTTTATATTAATTAATGTCTGTGGAGAAACTCCTTCAAGATCCTGAGTTGTCATACGTTCACGAACAACTCTTTCCATTCTTGAAAGACCGATTCTATACTGATTCTGAAGTAATTCACCAACTGCACGGATACGTCTGTTTCCTAAGTGGTCAATATCATCTTCTGAACCGATTCCATATTCAATATTCATACAATAGTTGATTGTAGCGAAAATATCTTCCTTTGTAATATGCTTTGGAATTAATTCGTGTACGTTTCTCTTAATTGCATCTTTTAATTCTTCTTCTGTTTCATTTTCAGCAAGAATTTCAGCAAGAACAGGGTAATAAACCTCTTCATTAATTCCCAATTCTTTACAATCAAAGTCAACATATGCATTAATATCTACAGCAAGGTTTGAAAGAACTTTTTCATTCTTAATATCTGTCTGAATCATTACTGATGGAACAGCTGCATTCTGAATCTTAATAGCAAGTTCTTCTGTTACAACAGTTCCGGCTTCTGCTAAAACTTCTCCTGTTGTCATATCTACAACATCTTCAGCTAATGGTAAACCTTTAATACGGTTCTTGTAAGCCAATTTCTTGTTGTATTTATAACGTCCAACTCTTGCAAGGTCATATCTTCTTGCATCAAAGAACATACCTGCAACGATTGATTCAGCACTGTCAACGCTAAGAGGTTCGCCCGGACGAATCTTTTTGTAAAGTTCTAAAAGGCCTTCTTCATAGCTTGTACTTGGATCTTTCTCAAATGTTGCTGTAAGTTTTTCTTCTTCACCGAATAATTCAGTGATTTCAGCATTTGTTCCAATTCCTAAAGCTCTAATAAGAACTGTTACAGGAAGCTTTCTTGTTCTATCTACACGAACATAGAAAATATCATTTGAATCTGTTTCGTATTCAAGCCATGCACCTCTGTTAGGAATAACCTGTGATGTATATAATTCCTTACCTACTTTATCATGACCGATAACGTAGTAGATACCTGGTGAACGAACCAACTGGCTTACGATAACACGTTCTGCACCATTGATAACGAATGTACCTGTTGCAGTCATAAGTGGTAAATCACCCATGAAAATATCGTGTTCTGTAAATTCACCTGTCTCCTTGTTATGAAGTCTTACCTTAACTTTTAAAGGTGCAGAATATGTTGCATCTCTTTCCTTACATTCCTCGATTGTGTACTTCTTCTCATCTTCGCATAATTTGAAGTCAACAAACTCAAGGCTTAAGTTTTGCGCGTAATCTTCAATCGGAGATATATCTTCCAATACTTCCTTAAGACCTGTACTCAGGAACCACTCATATGAATCTCTCTGAACTTCAATAAGATTAGGCATTCCAAGAACTTCTTTTTGTCTTGAATAACTCATACGTATGCCTTTTCCTGATTTCACAGGGCGAATTCTGTTTTTCTCCATTGACATTTCACTCCTTGTCTTTATTTTATTACTTTTTTAGTTGCTTTTGCTTAATAAAATTAAGTTTTTGTACTGTTTTAGCACTTTCATTGCTGTCAAAAGGGCGCACTACGCCTACTTTTAAGCATAACAGTAGGATTTTACCATAGGTAACAATTGGTGTCAAGGACTTTTTTATTGAATATTTCTGTTTGATTATTGGGGTTATATTTTTAAGCATTATCAACTTGGTATCGAAGAAAGCACGCGTGCAAACATAAAAAGAGAGACAGGGTTTTGTGTAAACACAACCCTGTCTCTCTTTTTATGTTTGAGCGCACGCTCTGCGAAAAGTTTGTCGCGATTATTTTAATGTTACAACTGCTCCAACTTCTTCTAACTGAGCCTTTAATGCTTCTGCTTCTTCCTTTGTAGCACCTTCTTTAACTACCTTAGGAGCTCCGTCAACTACTTCCTTAGCTTCCTTTAATCCTAATCCTGTAGCATCCTTAACAGCCTTGATAACCTTAACCTTGTTAGCACCAACTTCTGTTAATTCTACGTCGAATTCTGTCTTTTCTTCAGCTGCTCCACCTTCTGCTCCAGCTGCTGCTACTACAACACCTGCTGCTGCAGATACGCCAAATTCTTCTTCACATGCTTTTACTAAATCGTTTAATTCTAAAACTGTTAATCCTTTGATTACTTCAATGATTTCTGCTGTTGTCATTGTAATTTCCTCCATTAATAATTCTTTATAATTGTTTCGATGTTATTAAATCCATCTTTAATGTGAATGCTTAGCATTCATTATCAGATTATGCCTGATTATGCAACTTCTTCGTTCTTTTCAGCAATCTGCTTAATAACACGAGCGAAGTTTGTAACTGGTGACTGCATAGATCCAAGTAATTTTGAGAGAAGTACTTCTCTTGATGGGATAGATGCAATCTGACCGATTCCTGCTGCATCATAGTAAACTCCGTCAACTACGCCGCCTTTGATTTCTAAAGCTTCAGCTGTCTTAGCGAATTTTGCTAATACTCTAGCTGCTGCTGTAGCATCATCTTTACATACTGCAATAGCTGTTGGTCCTTCAAGATGCTGAGCTAAATCTGCGAATTCAGTATCTTTGATTGCAAAATTAATCATAGTGTTCTTGTATACTTTGTATACAACACCAGCTTCTCTTAACTGCTTACGAAGTTCTGTATCTTCTGCAACAGTAAGTCCACGGTAATCTACAACAACTGCTGTAGCTGCACCATTGAGTAATTCTGAAATCTCTTCAACGACAGGTTTCTTTAACTCTACTTTTGCCATGATTGTTTTGCCTCCTTATAAAATTTAGGTCTGCAACCAAACATTGCGCCGAATATTATACAATAGTATAAAAAACCTCTCTGCCGAAACAGAGAGGTATTGTCAGTCATGTTTATAACTTCATTCCTCGGTAGGTACTAAGTTTACGCCCTTATAAAGGATAAATCCCCATAGGCACCTACTGTCTTCGGCAATTGGTATTAAACCACTTGTGCATAATAACACATTCTTATTTTATTGTCAACTGATTGTTCAGTAACAACCTTAAATTATGCGTTAGCGTTTACTAACTTAGTTGGGTTAACCTTTACTCCAGGTCCCATTGTTGATGTAAGAGTAACGCTCTTTAAGTAAGCACCCTTAACTGCAGCTGGTTTAGCTTTATTAATAGCACCCATAAGTGCATTGAAGTTTTCTACTAACTGTTCTTCTGTAAATGAAGCTTTTCCAACTGGAACATGAATGATATTAGCCTTGTCTAATCTATATTCAATCTTACCGGCTTTAATATCATCAATAGCTTTTGTTACGTCCATTGTAACTGTACCTGCTTTAGGGTTTGGCATTAAGCCCTTAGGTCCAAGTACACGACCAAGTCTACCAACAACACCCATCATGTCTGGTGTAGCAACAACAACGTCGAAGTCTAACCATCCATCATTCTGGATTCTTGGTATTAACTCTTCACCGCCTACGAAATCAGCGCCTGCTGCCTGAGCTTCATCAGCCTTAGCACCTTTAGCGAAAACTAAAACTTTAACAGTTTTACCTGTACCGTTAGGTAATACTACAGCACCACGGATCTGCTGATCTGCATGACGTCCATCACAACCTGTTCTGATGTGACATTCTATTGTTTCATCAAATTTTGCAACTGCTGCTTTCTTTACTAAAGAAATAGCTTCTTCTGTGTCATACTGTGCAGCTCTATCGATTAACTTTGCTGCCTCTGTATATTTCTTTCCTCTTTTCATTTAAACCTCCTAGTGGTAATAGCGGATATACCTCCCACTTTTTTCAATTCATTTTAAAATTAGTCTTCAACCTTAATTCCCATACTTCTAGCTGTTCCTGCGATCATGCTCATAGCAGCTTCAATGCTTGCAGCATTTAAATCCTGCATCTTTGTTTCAGCGATCTGCTGTAAATCAGCCTTTGAGATTGTAGCAACTGTTTCTTTTAATGAATTGCCTGCACCCTTCTGGATCTTGCAAGCTTTCTTTAATAATACTGCTGCTGGAGGAGTTTTTGTTACGAAACTAAAACTCTTGTCCTGGTAAACAGTGATAACAACTGGAATAATCATTCCCGGCTGATCAGCTGTTCTTGCGTTAAAGTCCTTTGTGAACTGAACGATGTTTAATCCATGCTGTCCAAGTGCTGGACCAACTGGTGGAGCTGGTGTTGCTTTGCCAGCTTCGATCTGCAATTTAATGTAACCTTCTACTTTCTTTGCCATCTTTCGGCACCTCCTAAATTTGTGGTATTAGCGGGAATCCCTCCCACGGCCTTGCTATTCATTGCAAAACCTTCTTCTATTAGCACTTATGTGCATTATTAAAATTCACAATGTGAATCTTAATTCATCTTTTTAACTTCTGTAAAGTTTAATTCTACAGGAGTTTCTCTACCAAACATGTCAACATTAATTGTGACTGTCTGTCTGTTCTCATCAATACGTTTAACCACGCCTGCTGTACCTGACCAAACGCCACCGATGACTGCAATCATATCGCCTTCTTTAAAATCAACTTCAACTTTTTCATTCTTGATTCCAAGAGAAAGCATTTCTGTATCAGTAAGTGGAACCGGCTTAGATCCAGGACCTACAAACCCTGTAACACCTCTTGTGTTTCTTACAACATACCATGTATCATCATTCATAACCATGTTTATAAGCACATAACCTGGGAAAAGTTTTTTCTCAGAAACTTTTCTTACGCCGTTTTTAAGTTCGACAACTTCCTGTGTAGGTACTGATACTTCTAATATTTGATCATGCAATTTTCTATTCTCAATTGTCTGTTCAATAGTAGTCTTAACTTTATTCTCATACCCTGAATAAGTATGAACAACGTACCAATTTGCTTCTGACATTTAATCACCTCATATTTTTAATTCTTATCTTCCAATAATAGCATCTAATCCTAATTGTACAACACTATCAATGAGAGAAATAAGAACGCCTACGATAATTGTGATTACCACAACAACAACTGTCTGTCTAATAATTGTTGCTTTATCCGGCCAGATAATTCTTGAAAATTCAGCCTTAACACCTGTCCACCAAGTTTTAATACGGCTTTCTTTCTTCTTAGTTGCCTCTGCCATTTTCTTACCCTCCATTAACTCAAACTATTTAGTTTCTTTGTGTAATGTATGTTTCTGGCAGAATTTACAATACTTCTTTGTTTCAACTCTGTCTGGATGAGTCTTCTTATCCTTTGTTGTATTGTAATTACGCTGTTTACATTCAGTACATTCTAATGTAATTCTTGTTCTCATGAGTTTCACCTCCGCATTTTTTATATGTTTAAAGTCTAAATTTTTTTGCAAAAAAAAAAAGACCTAGTTGCTCGCCTCATAAATATAACACGTAAATACAAATGCGTCAACATTTTTTTATTAATATTTACGATTTATATTTTGAAGCTGGATTAATTCCTAAACTATAGTCTTTTTTATTATTCTATCCATCCCTTCCAACTGCCACGGAAAGACAATACACTTTCTCAACTCCTGCCACCTTTAACACCTTTGCACAGGCATCAAAAGTACTACCTGTTGTATATATGTCATCAACTAAAAGTACTGTTTTATATTCGGAGCATATTTTCCTGTCCACGCCAAAGGCTTTCTGCAAATTAATTTTCCGCATTTCATTGCTAAGCTTTTTCTGGGGAACCGTAGACTTCTTTCTAATAATACATTTATCGTCTAAAGCAATTCCCGTCTCCTTACTTAGCGCTCTGCCAAAAACTTCCGCCTGATTATAACCTCTCTTTATTTCCTTATCTTTATACATTGGAACCGGAATTATTGCCTGAACATTCCATTCTTTCAATTTATTTTCCAACACATCTTTTGCCACTTTTGCAAAAAATTTCCCATAATCCCTGGAATTTCCATATTTAAATCTGTATAAAACAATTTTCATTTCCCCTGTGTATTCAAAAACAGACCTTGCCCTGTCATAGTAATGTTTCATCTTTTTGCAATCATTACAATATGTTTTACCACTGTCTGTTAATGGTTTGCCACACTTAGCACACCTTGGCTCATTAATGATATGTAACTCATCTTTACATGTATCACATATAATCTTTCCCTTGCCAAGAACTTTTCGACAAACCGGGCAAACTGTCGGATACATCCACTCAATTACTCTACCTAACATTCCCCCACCTTTTCTTATTGATAATAATTAATAAGTTGCCATTTCAATCCTGAATATCTCTTATGCTGATCTTCATTTTTAACCATTGCGTTAAAAGTTTCTTTTCTGCCGACTATGCACACACATTTCTTTGCTCTTGTAACTCCCGTATACAAAAGATTCCTTGTCATAAGCATCGAAGCTCCCGAAACCAAAGGCATTACAACTGCCGGATATTCGCTACCTTGAGATTTATGAATTGTAACAGCGTAAGCCAGTTCCAACTCTTCTGCCTGTTTAGAATCATATGTAACATATCTGTCATCATCAAACTTTACTTCTATATAATTAGTAAGATTATTTATTTTTGTAATAATTCCCATATCTCCGTTAAAAATGCCGGAGCCGGAATCCACAAGAAAACCTTTATCTGTTCTCTGCTCCCATTCAAGCTGATAATTATTTTTAATCTGCATAACTTTGTCGCCTTCTCGGAAAACGACACCGGCTATCTCTTTTTCATTCTTATTTTTGTCAGGTGGATTCATATACATCTGTAATCCCGGATTAAGAGAGTTGACGCCTAAAATTCCGTTACGCATAGGTGTAAGAACCTGTATGTCCATTTCATTTGCTCCTACGTATGCTGGAAGTTTTGTTTTTATCAGACCTATTGTTGCATTTAATGCCATCTGAGCATTTTCTCTTTCTATATATAAAAAATCTCCAAAACTATTGTCAAGTTTAACTTCTTTTCCTTCATTAATCTTATGAGCATTAGTTACTATTCCACTTTCCCCTGCCTGTCGAAAAACTTTTGTAAGACGTACAACTTTAAAGCATTCAGATTCAATAATATCCTTCAAAACATTTCCCGGGCCAACACTTGCAAGCTGATTAACGTCTCCAACAAAAACCAATCTTGTTCCAACAGTTACAGCTTTCAAAAACGCATGCATCAAAAAAGTGTCTACCATAGACATTTCATCTACAATAACAACATCTGTTTCCAATGGATTTTGTTCGTTTCTTCCAAACTTCGCATCAAGTTCAGGATCATCACTTTGCCCACCTGATATTTCAAGCATTCTGTGAATAGTCTTCGCCTCATGGCCTGTAGCCTCAGTCATACGCTTTGCGGCACGTCCCGTTGGAGCCGCAAGACTTACTTCTAATCCGTCAGATTCAAACAGCTGAATTATAGCATTAATTGTTGTGGTCTTTCCTGTTCCCGGGCCACCGGTTATAATAGATACACCATTATTCTGTGTTGCCACAACTGCCTGTCTTTGAAGGTCATCTAAATGAATTCCTGACATATCCTCAACTGTATCCATTTTCACCCCAAGAATATAATCATCTTCCGGTGTTGAAATATTTAATTCAAGCAACATTCTTGCAATATTTAATTCTGTATAATAAAAAGTAGACAAAAACACTGCCTGATTGTCATCAATTTCTTTTAAAATTAACTTCTTTTCAAGTACAAGTTCCGTAAAACAGTTATCAAGCAATTCCATATTGTATGTTCCGTCAGCATTTAAGTACTGATCCCTTAATCCAAGCAAATTAATAGTAGTTTCAACCATTTTTTCCTTAGGAAGATATGTATGTCCTGATAAAGACGCTTCTGTTAAAGCATAGCACATTCCACTTTTTATTCTTACAGACGCATTAACTTCCACACCGGCTCTTCTGGCAATTTCATCTGCCGTCTTAAAGCCAATACCTGTCACATCATCTGCAAGCTGATACGGATTAGTTTTAATTATGTCATAAACCCTTGTTCCATAATTATTAAATATTTTCGTACTTAATGTAGGAGAAATTCCATATCCCTGAAGAAAAATCATAACATCACGCATATCCTTTTTTTCTTCAAGCTGAGTACTAATGTCCATAGCCTTTCTTGTAGTAATTCCTCTGATTTCTGCAAGGCGCTCCGGCTCCTCTTCTATAATTCTAAAAGTATCCTCACCAAACTTGTCTACTATTCTATCTGCAAGCACTGCGCCAAGACCCTTTATAGCTCCAGAACCTAAATATTTTTTTAACGATAATTCATCTGTTGCAGGAACAATTTTATAGTTTGTTGCCTTTATTTGTTTTCCATAAATCTCATGGAAAACTTCCTCACCTTCTATTTCTACATATTCTCCCTGACCAATATATCCAAAATTACCTGTACATGTTATATCTTCTTTTCCACTGGATAATGTTAACACAGTAAAACCATTATCTTCATTTCTAAATGTTATATTTTCAACATATCCGCTAACTGTTTTCATCTGGTATATTTTCTCTTTCCTTAATAACTGCCTTCTAGTTACTCTCTTTTTTTAATTGCATCATTCAAATACTTATTAGTTGCTTTTAAATATATCTTTTACCTGATTTGAATGTCAAAATATCCAAATCTTTATGGAATAAAAATGCCATCCTTTTTAAGCATCTCTTAACTACAGTTAAAAGATACACATTGGGACAGCATTTTATATAAATATTTATTGGTTGTTTTTAATTAATCTTTTCTTTTGCCGCTTCATCAATATAATCCAAATACTGACCTGTTCCAATGGCAACAACAGTCATTGGATCTTCGGCTGTCATAGTATTAATACCGGTCTTAGATTCAATTAACTGATCTAATCCATGAAGCAAACATCCGCCACCTGTTAACACTATACCACGCACTGCAATATCTGCTGCCAATTCCGGTGGTGTCTGTTCAAGTACTCTGTGAACTGCTTCAACTATACTTGCAGAAACATCCTTAAGGGCTTCCTCAGTCTCTTCTGAAGTAATTTCAATAGTTTTAGGCAATCCTGTTACAAGATTTCTTCCACGTACTTCCATCTTCTTATTATCAGATTTATTGAAACATGTTCCTATTCCAATCTTAATCTCCTCGGCAGTTCTATCTCCTATAAGAAGATTATGTTTCTTTCTCATATATCTTACAATGGCATCATCAAAATCATCTCCGGCAACCTTAATAGATGTGCTTACAACTGTTCCTCCAAGAGAAATAACTGCCACATCTGTAGTTCCTCCGCCAATGTCAACTATCATATTTCCACAAGGCTTACTTATGTCAATTCCTGCACCAATGGCTGCTGCAACAGGTTCTTCTACAATAAAGACCTCTCTTGCGCCAGCCTGAAAAGCTGCATCCTGAACTGCCTTAATTTCAACTTCTGTTGCACCACTAGGTACACATACGCAAATACGTGGTTTCTTAAATGAGCGCTTTCCGATTGCCTTCTGTATAAAATATCTTATCATCTGTTCGGTAATTGAATAATCTGAAATAACTCCCTGTTTAAGTGGTCTTACAGCCACAATATTTTCAGGAGTTCTTCCAATCATAAGTCTCGCTTCTTCTCCTACAGCCTTAATCTTTTCAGTATCTCTATCAACTGCAACAACTGAAGGTTCCTTTAAAACCACACCTTTTCCTTTTATAAAAACAAGCACACTTGCCGTTCCTAAATCTATTCCAATATCTGTATTAAACATTTGTTACTCCTTTAAGTTTTCAAACAGTAATTATAGTATATGTAATAATCTTTTCCCTAAACTATTTTTTATTATATTAATTTAGATATCAAAGCTTTCAAATCTTGACACTGTAATCATTATATACAATTTAAAAAGAAAATAAAAGTAAATATTTGCTACAAATTTTAAACATTCTGTTATTTTACAATTATTACAACTTTTATGTATAAAATATTACATTTTTCTACTTTTTACATTTTATTCATACTTTCGTAACATTTCCCCATTATATTATCAGTGTACTACCGATTAGGTGGTGCACATAGTTTGTATACGTCATACCCTATAATGGCGTATTTTAAGTTTTT
>ERZ791864.166-NODE-166-length-88871-cov-11.553785_pt1 | contig 88871 bp, 78 predicted proteins | sample MGYA00510282_ERZ791864 | MGnify/ENA primary metagenome ERZ791864 (study PRJEB30046, sample SAMN00792087) | human gut metagenome | study: EMG produced TPA metagenomics assembly of the A metagenome-wide association study of gut microbiota in type 2... | reverse complement strand
CGCTGCCCAAACCCGCAATTTTTGAAAAAATTGAGTAAACTTTTTTGTTTTTGGAAGGATGATTTAGCGTTAGCTAAATTTTAATGCCCGACCTACACTCCGCTAAATTATAATTTAGCTCAACTTTGATAAAGAAACAACAAAAAAGGACAGGCACAAAGCCTGTCCTGAAATTTTGATTAATGGCAATGACAATCGTCGCAGTCGCCAATTTCACCTACGATAGGTGTTGGGTCGATACCGTTTCTTTTGTAGTAGTCTGCAAGAGCAGCCTTGATAGCCTGCTCGGCAAGTACAGAACAGTGAACCTTTACAGGCGGAAGTCCGTCAAGAGCCTCCATAACTGCCTTGTTTGTAAGTTTTAAAGCCTCATCAATAGATTTACCCTTGATAAGCTCTGTTGCCATACTGCTTGTAGCAATAGCTGCACCGCAACCAAAAGTTTTGAACTTAACATCTACAATAGTGTTGTCCTTAACTTTGATATACATTTTCATAATGTCGCCACATTTTGAGTTACCAACTTCACCGATGCCGTCGGCATCAGGAATTTCACCAACATTTCTTGGGTTGGCAAAGTGGTCCATTACCTTTTCTGAATAAGCCATAACTAAGCCTCCTGTTTATTTATTAAGGGCTTCTTGAGCCTCTTGCTTTTTAATTTTTTCCCAGAGAGGTGACATATTTCTTAAGTATGTTACAACCTGCGGAATAACCTCGAGCATATAGTCAACATCTTCGTCTGTAAGCTCTGCCGAGAAAGAAAGACGCATACTGCCGTGTGCGATTTCGTGAGGAAGACCGATAGCGAGAAGAACATGGCTTGGGTCAAGGCTGCCCGAAGTACAAGCTGAACCCGAAGACGCCGAAATTCCGTTCATATCAAGTCTTAAGAGCAGGCTTTCGCCTTCAATGCCCTCAAAGCACATATTTACATTACCCGGTAAGCGGTGAACTCTGTCGCCGTTTACTCTTGAACGCTCAATTTTGAGGAGTCCGTCAATAAGTCTGTCACGCAATTTTTCAAGATGCTCTCTTCTTTCGTCCATTGTATCAACGGCTTCCTGAAGAGCTGCGTCAAGACCTACTACTCCCGCAACATTTTCTGTACCGGCTCTTTTATTTCTTTCCTGAGCACCGCCGTCAATTAAATTCTCTAATCTGATACCTCTTCTTACATAGAGAAGTCCGATGCCCTTAGGTCCGTGTAATTTATGAGCAGTCATTGAAAGCATATCAATATTCTGCTCCTGAACATTTATTTTTACATAGCCGGCAGCCTGAACAGCGTCGGTATGGAAAATTACTTTGTGCTTTTTGCAAATTGCTCCGATTTCGGTAATTGGCTGGATAGTACCGATTTCATTGTTTGCATACATAATAGATACAATAGCTGTATCTTCTCTGATAGCGTTTTCTACATCTTCGGGGTGAACAATACCGTTTTCGTACACATCAAGGTAAGTTACCTCAAAGCCCTCTTTTTCAAGAGTCTGGCATGTGTGAAGAATAGCGTGATGCTCAAACTTAGAAGTGATAATGTGTTTTTTGCCTTTTGCCTTAAGGGCTCTGCAAACGCCCTTTAATGCCCAGTTGTCAGATTCACTGCCGCCTGAGGTGAAGTATATCTCATTAGCATTAGCAGCACCAAGGTTTTTTGCAATATTTTCTCTTGAGTTTTCAAGAATTTCCTTGGCTTTACCGCCTATTCTGTAAAGGCTTGACGGGTTGCCGTAGTACTCGGTGAGTACAGGCATCATTTTTTCAAGCACTGTAGGCGATATAGCTGTTGTAGCGGAGTTGTCTGCATAAATATATCTCATACTTGATAATCTCCTATCTATATCTATATAAAAATCGGTCAGTCAGGCTTTTGAAAACTTGTGCGCCTCGGCAACCGCCAAACGGTCGCAACGCTCGTTTTCGGGATGTCCTGCGTGACCTTTTACCCATACAACATCAACATTATGAATATCACATAAAGACAGCAGCTTGTCCCAAAGCTCGGGATTAAGCGCTTTTTCTTTTTTGTTGCGCATCCAACCGTTTGCTTTCCATTTTTTAGCCCAACCGAGCTTTAATGCGTTGCAAACATATTGAGAATCGCTGTACAGAGTTACATTGCAAGGCTCTTTAAGGAGTGAAAGCGCACCGATTACGGCACTAATTTCCATACGGTTGTTTGTGGTGACGGCTTCTCCTCCCGAGATTTCTTTTTCGTGCTCATTATATCTCAAAATCGCACCCCAGCCACCGGGTCCCGGATTGCCGCTGCAAGCTCCGTCTGTAAAAATTTCAACTTGTTTCATTTGCAATTCTCCTTAGCTGATGTTCAACCTATATTATAATACGCAAAATCACCAAATGCAACCATATTTTATGTTTATTTTTTCAATTTAATTATATTATTTACGGAATTTATTAAATAATAATTCTTAATTTTAAAATCTTCCGTAATTATGATTTTAAAATTCAAATATTGAGCATACTAAAATAGAAATATATGGAATGTTTACTTAAATGTAATATTAAAATTGTCTTTTAATTCTTTAACACGCTTGACATTGCTCTTTGATTTGCGGTACAATAAAGAAGATTACAATTAGGATTTAATCTGTATTAAATACGGATTCAAAATATATTTATACTGTATATAATAATTAATATTTCATTTTGCTGATATGACCGTTTTATATCAGAACTTTGTATTTATTACGAATTTTCAGGCTTTATATTTTGATACATACAAAAGGAATTTATGCCTGTATTGTGTGAAATGTTAATTTTAATAAATTTTAAGAAATATGGAGGTAAATTTGTGAGTACAGAATTTAAGTACGATAATCGAAGAAAAAGCAACAGCTACAATAAGTACTCAAAAGGTAAAAAAAATTACGGAGGGTCTTCTTACAAGCCGTCGCAGGGCAAGGGAGCATCCGAATCTTTTAAGGGAGGTACTTTTAAGGGCGGTAATAAAAATTTTAAATATTCAAAGAATTACCGCAAAAAGCCTTATCAAAAACAGTTTAAACCGATTAAAAACAAGCCGTCTGTAAAGATTGCTTTCCTTGGCGGGCTTAACGAAATCGGCAAGAACATTACAATGATTGAGTGCGAGAACGATATAATTCTTGTTGACTGCGGTATGGCTTTCCCTGACGGAGATATGCTCGGTGTTGACCTCGTTATCCCTGATTTTACTTATATCGAACAGAATCAAGACAAAATCAGAGGTATTGTGCTTACTCACGGTCACGAAGACCACATCGGCGGACTTCCGTTCTTACTTGGCAGAGTGAATATTCCGATTTACGGAACTGCGCTTACTCTCGGACTTGTAGGCAACAAACTCAAGGAACACAGCCTTTATAATGAGTCAAGCCTTAACAGAGTTAATGCAGGCGAAACGATTAAACTCGGCTGTATGAGTGTTGAGTTTATCCATGTAAACCACTCAATTCCGGATGCGGTTGCATTTGCTATCCGCACACCCGCAGGCACAATTGTGCATACAGGCGACTTTAAAATTGACTGCACACCTATTACAGGTGATATGATTGATTTGTCGGCGTTTGCCCGTGTAGGCGATGAGGGCGTATTGGCTCTTCTTGCTGAAAGCACAAACGCAGAGCGTCCCGGTTACACACAGACCGAACGCACGGTTTCGGATAGTTTTGACAATCTTTTCAGAAGAGCGGAGCACGACAGAATTATTATTGCTACCTTTGCTTCAAATGTAAACAGAGTACAGCAGATTATTAATTGTGCGGAAAAATACGGAAGAAAAGTAGCTTTTTCGGGCAGAAGTATGGTCAATTATATGGCTGTAGCAAGCGAGCTCGACTATCTTAGCGTGCCTGAAAATATTTTAATTGACCTTGATATGCTTGACAGATACCCGAGAGAGCAAATTGTTCTTGTTACTACAGGCAGTCAAGGCGAACCGATGAGTGCGTTGTCAAGAATGGCATATTCAGACCACCGCAAAGTTATGGTCGGCGAGGGTGACTTTATCATCATTTCTGCCAATCCTATTCCCGGTAACGAAAAAACAGTCGGAAATGTTGTTGACGAACTCCTCAAAAAGGGCTGTAAGGTCGTTTACGAATCAATGTATGAAGTTCATGTTTCGGGACATGCTTGTCAGGAAGAACTTAAGATTATTCATAAACTTGTAAAACCGAAGTACTTTATCCCTGTTCACGGCGAGCAAAAGCACCTAAGAAAACACGCCGATCTTGCTATGTTCCTCGGTATGGACAGAAAAGATATTTATATCGGCGATGTCGGCAGCTGCATTGAAATCAACGAAAACTATATGAAAGAATTGCCTGCCGTACCTGCGGGAAAGGTATTTGTTGACGGTCTTGGAGTAGGTGATGTCGGAAGTATTGTACTTCGTGACAGAAAGCACCTCGGACAGGACGGACTTATCATTATCGTTGCATCTCTCGATGTTTATGACGGTCATGTTATCAGCGGCCCTGATATTGTATCAAGAGGCTTTGTATATGTTCGTGAGAGCGAGGGTTTGCTTGACGAGGTAAGACAGGTTGCAAACAACATTCTTGAAGATTGTGCAGACAACAACATTCATGAGTGGGGTATAATCAAGAACAGAATTAAAGATGATGTTTCCAAACTTATCTCACAAAAAACACGCAGAACCCCAATGATTCTTCCGATTTTACAGGAAGTATAATTAAAAATCTACGAAAGGAAGGGTTTGAATTGAAGAAGAAAAGTTTTACGACTATGCCGACATTTGTTATATTTTCGGTTGCAATGCTTGCTATGTCTTTTGCATCATACAGCTATGACCCGATGCTTTGCTACATTGAGATTGCCGTGTCGGTTGTAACCGCAGGTATAGTTGTCGTTTCGACCCTTCGCTTTCGTAACTATATAGCTGCCACCGTTCGCAGTACAGCCGAGAAAATCAACGGATTTAATCCCGAATTTCTTGATAAATACAAAATTCCCGTCACGGTGCTTGGTGCAGAGGGCGAGATAATTTGGAGCAATACAAGGTTCAGAAAGCAGTTCTGCAACGGTAAAAATCCCGAAGGCGATATGATTTCGCCTTACATAGGCGACAAGAAAATAACAGATGTCGCCGACCACGAAACATTTGAAACCGCCTGCAACGGCAATGAATTTGTAGGCTTTGTCATCTCTACAAACGAGGGATATGTTTGTTATTTTGTGGAGAATACATATTACAGGCAAATTATGCGTGAGTACAATGCAACCCGTCCTTGTGTAGCGATTATTACTTTTGATAACAGCGATGACTTTTCAAACGAATCCGATGAAATTTATTCCGAGGTTTCTCTGAATGTTCAGTCGTTCTTGCAGAGATGGGCGAACGAGTATAACGCTTTGTTTAAGATAATCGGCAATAACCGTTATATGATTATCTTTAAAGAAACCGATGTTGACAAACTTGTTGAACAAAAGTTCCCAATATTACAGGAAATTCACAGCATAAAAGCGGGTCAGCATACCGCTACGGTATCTATCGGTTTGTGCAGAGGCATAAACTCTCTCAAAGACAGCGAAACCAATGCGAGAAAGGCGCTTGATATGGCGCTTGGCAGAGGCGGAGATCAGGTTGCTATTATAAGCAACAGTATTTACGAATTTTTCGGAGGTACTTCCGCTACTTCCGAAAAGGTCAGCAAGGTGCGTATGCGCGTTATTGCAAATGCAATCAAGCGTACGATAAACGATTGCGATAAAGTTTTTGTTATGGGGCACAGATTTTCTGATCTTGACTGTATCGGTGCGGCTATCGGTATGCAGTCGGTTATGGAAAAATCTTTTAATCTGTATTCAAAAATAGTTGTTGATAAAACAAAAACTATGGCTGAAAAGCTGATTGATTATGCAGAGAAAAACATAGGAAAAGATATATTTATTACCCCAGATGAGGCAATGAAACAGGTTACACCAAAGACTTTGCTTATCATTGTTGATACTCATTTGAGAAATTCTCTTGAAAGTCCACAGCTTTACGATGAATGTAAAAAGGTCATTGTTATTGACCATCATCGCAGAGCGGTTAATTATATAGATAACGCACTTGTTTTCTGCCACGAGCCGTTTGCTTCGTCTGCGTGTGAAATGTGCAGCGAGATTATCAGCTGCATTGATGATAAAGCAATCGGATATGCACAGGCGGACGCTTTGCTTGCGGGCATTATGCTTGATACAAAGAATTTTGTTTTAAAAACAGGTGTAAGAACCTTTGAAGCAGCCGCATATTTGAGGAGAAGAGGCGCTACTACAATCAATGTAAAGCAGATGTTCTCCGATTCAATTGAAACTTACCGTGAAAAAGTAAGCATAGTATGCGATGCAAAAATATACAGAAACTGCGCAATTTCAATCGCAAAGGGTGCTGACGGTGATGTAAGACTTGCCTCTGCGCAGGCAGCAGACGAATTACTCACACTTGAAAATGTAAAAGCCTCTTTTGTAATTTATGAAAGCGGCGGTAAAATTTGTATTTCCGCACGCAGCTTTGGCGCTGTAAATGTGCAGATTATTATGGAAAAGCTCGGCGGTGGCGGACATCAGACAATGTCGGCTACACAGCTTAGTGATATAAATAAAGAACAGGCTCTCAAGATGCTTATCGAAGTTATAGATACAAATCTTGAGGATGCAAGTTGCAAATAGCAGAAAGGAACGATAATTATGAAAGTAATACTTTTGCAGGATGTTAAGGCACTTGGCAAAAAAGGCGACCTTGTAAATGCTTCTGACGGATATGCAAGAAATTTTCTTCTTCCTAAGAACCTTGCAAGAGAGGCAAATGCACAGGCTATGAATGAATATAGAAACGCTGAAAACTCAAAGAACTTTAAGATTGCTACCGAGAAAAAGCAGGCAGAGGGTTATAAAGCACAGCTTGAGGGCAAAACCTTTGAGATGAAAGCAAAAGCAGGTCAGGGCGGCAAACTTTTCGGCAGCATTACCGCAAAGCAGGTTGCCGAGGAAATCAAAAAACAGTATAATATCAACATAGACAAGCGTAAGGTTGTTCTTGAAAGTGATATTAAAGAATTCGGTTCTTACAAAGCCGATGTAAAACTTTATTCGGGTATTGTTGCAAACATTACCGTTAAGGTATCAGAGGCTTAATTTTATTTACGATTGCAAAGGAGGGGTGACAAATGGCGGATAATCAAATTTCAAGCAGCTACGACGGACTTCATATGCCTTACAGTCCCGAAGCTGAACAGGCACTGCTTGGTGCGATTATTCTTGAAAGCGATGTTTTTGATAAAGTAATTGAATACATCAAGTCCCCCGATTATTTTTATGTTTCACTGCATAAGCTGATTTTCAAGACGATGACCGAGATGGTCAACTTCGGCGGCAAAATCGACTTTGTCACATTGCTTGAAAAACTTAAGCAGACAGGTTCGTTTGACGAAACGACAGGCAAGACATATCTTTATGACCTTGTAAACAACTGTCCGTCAATATCCAATGCCGAGGCTTATGCGGAGGTTATAAGAGATAAATACAATATCCGCAGGCTTATTACCGCTGCAAGAGAAATCATTGATGACGCTACGGCAGGCACGGAAGATACATCTGTTATTATCGACTCTGCCGAGCAGAAAATCTTTGACATAAGACAGGGTAACGAGAAAAAGGGACTTGAGAGAATTAACTCTGTTATTATGCAGACTTTTGACAGACTTGACGCTCTCAACAGCACAACAGACGACAGTATGAAACCTGTTTCTACGGGTATCGGCGACCTTGACCGAGTAATTACGGGTCTTAACCGAAGCGACCTTATTTTGCTCGCCGCCCGTCCGGGTATGGGTAAAACGAGTTTTGCGCTGAATATTGCACGATATGTTGCCTGCACGGCTAAAAAAACGGTTGCTTTTTTCTCTTTGGAAATGTCAAAGGAACAGCTTGCCAGCCGTTTATTGTCGGCAGAGGCTCTTATTGAAGGTACAAAGCTGAGAATAGGTAAGCTAAACGATGAGGAATGGGACAGACTTATTCCGGCAAGCGATATTCTCGGCAAGTCGGAGCTTTATCTTGACGATTCACCGGGTATTACCATTACCGAAATGAAATCAAAGTTAAGACGAATGAGAAAACTTGACCTTGTAATTATTGACTACTTACAGCTTATGGGCAGCGGCAGAAGAATAGATAACCGAGTTCAGGAAATTTCTGAAATCACAAGAAATCTTAAAATTCTTGCAAAAGAAATGAATGTTCCCGTTATCACACTGTCACAGCTTTCCCGTGCAAGCGAACAGCGTACCGACCACAGACCGCAGCTTTCCGACTTGCGTGATTCGGGTTCTATTGAGCAGGATGCCGACATCGTACTTTTTCTTTACCGTGAGGGATATTACGATAAAAACGAGGACGATTCTCCGCAGGGTGCAGATCAAAATTCGGGTGAGTGTATTGTAGCCAAAAACCGTCACGGCGAGGCTCGTACGGTAAAAATGCATTGGCAGGGTGAGTTTATGAGATTTACAGGTACGGAGGACAGAAGTGAGTAATCCTTTTTTGACGGCTGTAAATAAATATAAGCTGATTGAAAAAAATGATTCCGTTGCCGTTGCGCTTTCGGGCGGAGCAGATTCGGTTTCACTTCTTCATATGCTTTGTTCTGTAAAAGAAAAATATAATCTTACATTATACGCAATCCATATTAATCATATGATACGGGGCGAAGAGGCAGAGCGAGATGAAGAATTTTGCAGAGAATTTTGTAAAAAACTTTCCGTCAAACTTTTTGTAAAAAAAATAAATGTTCCGTCAATAGCGGAGAAAAAAAAAATCAGTACGGAGCTTTGTGGAAGGAATGTCAGATATAAAGAATTTGACGAGCTTTCCAAAAAGCTTAACTGTAAAATCGCAACTGCACACACGCTTTCCGATAATGCGGAAACGCTGATGATTAACCTTGTAAGGGGCACATCGCTTAACGGACTTTGTGCAATTCCCGAAAGGCGAGATTATATAATCAGACCGCTGATTTTGTGCGACAGAGCGTACATTGAAAATTACTGCCGTGAAAATTCACTTGATTATGTGACCGACAGCACAAACCTTACCGATGATTACACAAGAAACAAAATCCGTCATAATGTAATCACCGAGCTGAAAAAGATAAATCCGAGTTTTGAAGCTTCTTTAAAGCGACTGTGCGACGACGCAAAACTTCTGTCAGTTTATCTTGACAAACAGACAGATAAAGCGGTTGCCGACAGCAGACTTGCTTTCGGATATTCGGCAAAAAAGATTTGTGAGCAGGATAAAATCATACGGCAGAATGTAATCAAAAAAATTTGTGTTGAAAACGGAGCCGATATTCCCGAGCATATTCATATCGAACTTATTGATAATGCTCTTTTTGAAAGCGGCTGTGTTGATTTGTGCGGTAATTTCCGAGCTGTGGTAAAACAGGGAATACTGCGGATAGAAAATACCGAAGCTGTTAATAATTTCGGCGAAGAAATATTATTTGCCGATGTTATTAATAAAGAATTTACATTTGATAATATAAAATATTTTGTAAAAGAAATTACAGATTTTGACGATTTAACCGATAATCCGATTTATATGTCCGAAAAAGAAACGAAAAATGCCGTGATACGCACACGCAGACAGGGCGATAAAATTTTTTTCAAGGACAGAAATATTACCAAGCCTTTAAGAAAGGCTATGAATGAATTTAAAATTCCGTCTGAATTGAGGGATAAACTTCCGCTTGTGGCAGTAAATAATGAAATATTGTGGTGTGAGGGGATAAATTCGGTTCAGACATCTTATAGTGCAGAAAAAAGAAAATTTATTATAATATGTGAACAAGGGAGGACTTTTTGTGCATAAGGACATTGAAAAAATACTTTACAGCGAGCAGGATATTAAAAATATTGTGAAAAGGCTTGCAAAAGAGGTTGAAAAGGATTATAATGGCAAGGACTTTATAATGGTAGGCTTGCTTAAGGGCTGCGTATCGTTTATGGTTGATTTAATGAGGGAAGTAAACCTTGATTTCAGCATAGATTTTCTTGCTGTTTCAAGCTACGGCAACTCAACCGTAAGCTCGGGCAGAGTTAATATTCAGAAAGATATTTCAACTTCTGTTGACGGCAAGCATATTCTCATTGTTGAGGATATTGTGGACTCGGGCAGAACACTTGCTTTTATTTCACAGTATCTTTATGCAAAAAATGCTGTGTCTGTAAAGATTTGCACATTGTTCAACAAGCCTGACAGAAGAGTTACCGATATTGATGTTGCTTATGTCGGTTCTGTAATTCCCGACGCATTTATTGTAGGCTACGGACTTGACTATGCGGAGCGTTACAGAAATCTCCCTTATGTAGGCGTTCTTAAGGAGTCTGTTTATTCACAGGATACATAAAATTACGCTTTTAAATTCATAATATAAAAAGGAGTGATTCCTATTGGACAAAAAACTGCGTAACATAATTATTTATATCACTGTTGCGGTTATGGTTGTGCTCGGTGTGGCATTTTTGATGACCAAAAATTCATCTGAAAGTTACTCAACCTCTCAACTGGTAAATCTTTTTAAAGAGGACAAGGTTCAGAGTTATACCGTCAACTACGGAACAGGTGCGATTGAAATTACACTTAAAGAGGGTGTAAAACTTAAACCCGCAAAGGACATCGCTACAGCTGACAGCATTGTTCAGAATACAACGGATGATAATATCACAGCTACAGATCCTGACGGAAAAAATGCCAAAAGCTCGGCAAAAAATGTTGTTGTAAGAGGTACTCTTGCCGATATTGAAAGATTTATTGACGATATTTCAGCTTACACCGCATCGGCGGACGAAGCTGTTTCTTATGATTATATCAAAGGCAGTGACAACACACTTTTATATGAATTTTTGCCTATACTTGTAACGGGAATCCTCTTTGTAGTTGTATGGATATTCATTATGAAGAAAATGGGCGGCGGTCTTGGCGGAAAAGAAATGAACTTCGGCAAGGCTAAAATCAAAAATACAAATGACGAAAAGCGTAAAACCACATTTGAAGATGTTGCAGGCGCAGACGAAGAAAAGGAAGAGCTTGAAGAAATCGTTGAATTCCTTAAAGCTCCGGATAAGTATAATAAACTCGGCGCAAGAATCCCTAAGGGTGTACTCCTTGTAGGCCCTCCGGGTACAGGTAAAACATTGCTTGCAAGAGCTGTTGCAGGCGAGGCAGGCGTTCCGTTCTTCTCAATTTCAGGTTCCGACTTTGTAGAAATGTTTGTCGGCGTCGGTGCGTCAAGAGTTCGTGACCTCTTTGAACAGGCTAAGAAGAACTCACCGTGTATCATCTTCATTGATGAGATTGACGCCGTAGGTCGCCAGAGAGGCGCAGGTCTAGGCGGCGGTCACGATGAGCGTGAGCAGACTCTTAACCAGTTGCTTGTAGAGATGGACGGCTTCGGAGCAAACGAGGGTGTTATCCTTATTGCCGCAACTAACAGACCTGATGTTCTCGATCCTGCTCTTATGCGTCCGGGCAGATTTGACAGACAGGTAATCGTAAGCTATCCTGACATCAACGGCAGAGAAGCTATCCTTAAGGTACATGCTCGCAAAAAGCCGCTTGCTCCCGATGTTAAGCTCAAGACTATTGCAAAGACAACAGCAGGATTCACAGGTGCAGACCTTGAGAATCTCCTTAACGAGGCTGCTTTGCTTGCTGCAAGAAAGAATAAAAAAGCCATTACTATGGAAGAAATCGAAGAGGCTACAATCAAGGTTGTAGTCGGTGCAGAGAAAAAGACAAGAGTTATGAGCGACAAGGAAAAGAAACTTACCGCTTATCACGAGGCAGGTCACGCAATCTGTTTCCACGAGCTTGCTACACAAGACCCTGTTCACGAGATTTCTATTATTCCGAGAGGTATGGCAGGCGGTTATACAATGCCGTTGCCGTCTGAAGATAAGTCTTACAACTCACGCACAGAAATGCTTGAAGACATCGTAGTATGTCTTGGCGGTAGAGTTGCGGAGGCAATTATTCTTGATGATATTTCAACCGGTGCGTCTAACGATATTGAAAAGGCTACAAAGACTGCCCGTGATATGGTTACAAAGTACGGTATGACTAAGGAACTCGGCTGTATTTGTTACGGCAAAGACAACAGTGCCGTATTCCTTGGCAGAGATATGGGTCATACTCAAGATTATTCAGAGCAAACTGCCGCTAAGATTGACGAGCTTATTCTTGAGATTGTCAACAATGCTTACGACAGAGCAGAAACCATTTTGAAGGATAATATTGATAAACTTCATGAGGTTGCAGCTTACCTTATTAAGCATGAAAAAATGGGCGGCGAAGACTTTGAGGCTGTTATGAACGGCACTTATGTTGAGCCTGTTGAGGCAGAAGATGCCGAATCCGAAGAAGATAATGCAAATACTGCCGAAAACAAAGATAACGAATAATAATTTTTATAGCCTCTCTTTATGAGAGGCTATAATTGCTAAATAAAGGAAAAAGGGGAAAGAGATGGAACACGACAAAATTATAGTAAGAGGAGCTAAAGAGCATAATCTGAAAAATGTCAATGTTGAAATTCCGAGAAATAAACTTGTTGTAATAACAGGTCTTTCAGGTTCGGGCAAAAGCTCGCTTGCTTTTGATACCATCTATGCCGAGGGACAAAGACGATATGTAGAAAGCCTTTCTTCTTATGCAAGAATGTTTTTAGGACAAATGGACAAACCGAATGTAGAGAGCATTGAGGGATTGTCACCTGCTATTTCCATTGACCAAAAGACCACATCGAAAAATCCTCGTTCAACCGTCGGCACCGTAACCGAAATTTACGATTACCTGCGTTTGCTTTATGCAAGAGTCGGTATTCCGCACTGCCCTGTTTGCGGCAGAGAAATCCGACAGCAGACGGTTGACCAGATAGTAGATAAAATTATGTCTTACGACGAGGGCACAAAAATTCAGGTTTTGGCTCCTGTTGTGCGTGGCAGAAAAGGCGAGCATGTAAAGGTACTCGAAAGTGCAAGAAAATCGGGTTTTGCGAGAGTAAGAGCAGACGGAATTGTGTATGATTTGTCAGAAAAAATTCCGCTTGAGAAAAATAAAAAACATAATATAGAAGTAATTGTTGACCGACTTGTAGTAAAGCCTGAAATTACTTCAAGACTTTCTGACAGTATAGAAACCGCCTCTAAACTTTCAAACGGTATCATTCTTGTGAATATTGTCGGCGGAGAAGATGTAATGTTCTCACAGAAGTATTCATGCCCCGACCACGGTGTGAGTATTGAAGATTTATCGCCGAGAATGTTCTCTTTTAATAATCCATTCGGTGCTTGCCCTAAATGTACGGGCTTGGGCGTATTTCTTAAGATTGACGAAAATAAAATTATTCCCGATATGAGTAAAAGTGTGCGACAGGGCGCTATAAAAGGAAGCGGCTGGGCAATGGAGGGCAGTTCCATTGCGGCTATGTACTTTGAGGCACTTGCCGAAAAATATAATTTTTCACTTGACGCACCGTTGTCGGAACTATCACCTGAAATTATCAAAATTTTGCTTTACGGTACAGGTGACGAAACCTTGACTATTCACCGTAAGTCGGTTTACGGCAGTGGCAGTTATGAGCAAAAATTTGAGGGTATTATAAATAATCTCGAAAGAAGATATAAAGATACATCAAGCAATTGGATTAAGGAAGAAATACAAAATTATATGTCTGAAATTCATTGTGACGAATGTAACGGTGACAGACTGTCAAAAGAGAGCCTTGCCGTAACGGTCGGCGGAATTAATATTGCGGATTTCTGTAAAAAATCCGTTGTATCTGCGCTTGAATTTCTTGATACAATTGAGTTTACCGAAAAAGAAAAGATTATTTCTGCCGAGATTGTAAAGGAAATCCGTGAACGACTTAACTTTTTACAGCGTGTCGGTCTTGGCTATCTTACGCTTTCCCGTTCTGCAGGAACGCTTAGCGGCGGTGAAAGTCAGCGTATAAGACTTGCAACTCAAATCGGCAGCAGTCTTATGGGTGTGCTTTATATTCTTGATGAGCCGAGTATCGGTTTGCACCAGCGTGACAACGAAAAACTTTTGAGCACGCTTAAAAGACTTCGTGACTTGGGCAATACGGTTATTGTTGTTGAGCACGATGAGGATACTATGTACGCTGCCGACTGTATTGTCGATGTCGGACCCGGTGCAGGTGTGCATGGCGGAGAAATTGTGTGCGTAGGCGATGTTGATGAGATCAAGGCTTGCGAAAAATCAATTACAGGTCAGTATCTAAGCCATAAAAGAGTTATTCCTGTTCCCGAAAAACGCAGGGAGGGCAACGGAAAATTTATTGAAATTCTCGGTGCTACTGAAAACAACCTAAAAAATATCAATGTAAAAATTCCGCTCGGCAAACTTGTTTGCGTAACGGGCGTTTCGGGTTCGGGAAAAAGTACACTGATTAATGAGATTTTATACAAAACTCTTGCCCGTGATTTAAACAAAGCCAAGATTATTCCGGGTAAAAACAAGGGCATAAAAGGCATTGAAAATCTTGATAAGGTAATCGACATCAACCAAAGCCCGATTGGAAGGACTCCACGCTCAAATCCTGCAACATATACGGGTGTGTTTACCGACATAAGAGCACTTTTTGCCACGACTCAAGACGCTAAAATGAAAGGCTTTTCACAAAGCAGATTTTCTTTTAATGTAAAAGGAGGCAGATGTGAGGCGTGTCAGGGCGACGGTATTATAAAAATCGAAATGCATTTCCTGTCCGATGTTTATGTTCCTTGTGAGGTGTGTAAGGGCAAGAGATATAATCGTGAAACCCTTGAGGTGAAGTACAAAGGCAAGTCGATTAATGATGTTTTAGAGATGACTGCCGAAGAGGGAATGGAATTCTTTGCAAATATTCCAAGGATTTACCGCAAACTGAAAACGCTTTGTGATGTGGGGCTTGGCTATATCAAAATCGGTCAGCCTGCTACTACACTTTCGGGTGGTGAGGCACAGCGTGTAAAACTCGCAACCGAGCTTGCAAAGCGACCGACGGGCAAGACGGTGTATATTCTTGATGAGCCGACTACGGGACTTCATATTGCCGATGTTCACAGACTTATTGATGTTCTTCAACAGCTGGTTGATACGGGAAATACGGTTGTGGTTATCGAGCATAACCTTGACCTTATAAAGACTGCCGACCATATTATTGACCTTGGACCCGAGGGCGGAGATATGGGCGGAACTGTAATTGCAGAGGGTACTCCCGAAGAAGTTGCAAAAAATAAAAATTCATTTACAGGTCAGTATTTAAAACCGTTTTTAAATATGAATTAAACAGCGTTGTGGGATAATTATGGTTAACAAACTTTTATAATTGTTTTATGAATATTTCAATAAACCATAATTTACCCCAACTATTGAAAAATTTAATAAAAATTACTAAACAAAACGCAGGCTGATACTTAGAAATCTAAGTATTGCCTGCGTTTAATAAAAAAATTATTGACATTTATTTGTTAGTATGCTATTATATTCAAGCTGATTTCAGCAAAATACAACATAATATGGTCTTATTGGAAACGCACATCCTCCGTGATGATAACGAACAACACATAAACATTGTTATCATGGGAGGACTTTATTATGCCAAAAAACAAACTTGAAGATGCAGTATTCACTGCCATTATGGCGACCGTTATGGTGTACGGAATGATTGTTTACAATGTTGCACTTAATACGGGCAAGGTTGACGGAATAACTTTTCTTGCGGCAACGCACGAACTGATTTTTATGGCTCCGATCGCTTTTATTCTTGAATTTTTTATAGTCGGCAAAATTGCCGCAAAACTTGCGTTTACGGTAATGAAACCCACTGACAGACCGCAGTTTATTACATATGCAATTTCAATATGTATTTGCTGTATTATGTGTCCGATAATGAGCCTTATTGCAACCTGTTTGTTCAAAATACCGTCATTCGGTACATGGGTGCAGACATGGGCGCTTAATTTTCCGATGGCTATTTGTTATCAGATGTTTTATTGCGGCCCGTTTGTTCGTCTTGTTTTCAGATTAATTTTCCGCAGAGGAAAAAACAAAGAAGAAAACAAGCAGATTTCTGCGGAAAAAGATTAATATATTTTAGTTACAAAAGATATACAGTTGATTTAATTTTCATTGTATATCTTTTTTATTTATTAGAATTTGTTGATGCTAAATTATCCTTTTATAAATTATCAAACAAACTTAGCTGTATATTCTGGTTTTCATATTTATTTTCGTATTTGTGAAGGTATGAAAACACCCTGTCAATTCCAAACATAATGCCCTCATTTTTACAGACATTTTCAATCCTTTTCATAAGGTAATCGCTGTTCGGACTTAAAACTTCATATGAATTTCCGTAGGTTCTAATATATCGTTCTTTCATATTGGGGAAAAATCTGTCGAGTTGACTGTAAAAATATTCTCTGTCGCCGTTTCGCAGTGTAACTCCTATGTTAAAGCAAATAATGCCCTTAACGCCCGATTTGACACAATAATCAAGCAAAGCGTCTATATTTTCTTTGGTGTCGTTTATAAACGGTAAAAACGGAGAGAGCCATACAACAGTCGGAATTTTAGCCTTTTGAAATTCTTTCAGAGTGTTTACTCTTTCTTCGGTTGTCGAAACATTGGGTTCAAGAATTTTACAAAGTTTTTCATCGGCGGTTGTAAGAGTCATTTGCAGTACGGATTTGCTCTTTCGGTTAATTTTTTCAAGAATATCAATATCACGCATAACGCTTGACGATTTAGTATGAACGGTAACTCCGAAAGAATATTTTTCTATAATTTCAAGGCATTTTCTCATAATTCTTAAATCTTTTTCAAGCGGAATGTATGGGTCGCTCATAGCGCCCGTACCAATCATACACGGTTTTCTTTTAGACGATAAAGCCTTTTCCAGAAGTTCGGGTGCGTTTTCTTTTACTTCAATATCTTCAAATTTATGTTTCATCTGATAGCAGTCGCTGCGTGAATCACAGTAAATACATCCGTGCAGACAACCTCTGTATATATTAATGCCGTTTGAGGCGGATAAAATTCCCTTTGCTTTGACTTTATGCATAAAATACCTCAATTTTCTTTTACTTCAACAAACCATTTATTTTCTTCGAGAAAAATATATCTTTCTTTTCCTAAAATTCTGCAGGTATATCGAATACCGCAACCGCCTGCTTTTAAAGATGTGGCATAGCGTACATCTGTTATGCGGTCGATGGGATAGCGTTTGTTGTCATCCCAGAAAATATAATTCGGTACGAGGCTGCCGTCACAGTCAAATGTTGCAGTAACCTTAACATATTTCTTAAACATAATAGCCTCCGATAAGCGTTAGTTCACAGATAACCGACAGGGTGAATTGTGTGTTCGTCTTTTGGATTAAAGGCAGACAGCCCTCTGTCGGTTAAAAGTGATGCGGGACGAATGATATAATTGCCAAAGCGTTGCTTTAATTTATCCAAGGTTTTATCAAGCTTTTCTTCTGTGATTATTTTTCTTTCGTCCGAAAAAATATCCATTTGTCTGGGAATGTTATTGTGTGCAAAATCCGTAACTGATACGCCGATGCTTCTTAGAGGTGATTTATTGTCAAAATTCTCTTTGAACAGTGCCATAGCGGCTTTTGTAATGTCGCTTGTCAGGGAAGTGTAGGTATTTAAAGTATGTTGCCTTGTAATTGTGGAAAGCCCCGTGTCACGCATACTCACACACACAGTTTTGCCCACAAATCCTTGTTCACGCATTCGTCTGCATACGCTGTCGCAAAGGACATAGGCTATAACCTTGATGTCGTCAAGATTTTTTAAATCACGCACCGCCGTGGTTGAATTTCCGATAGATTTTACCTCTGAATATTCACCGATTCGAGCAACGGGTGAAGAATCATATCCGTTTGCAAAGCCGTAAATCAGGTCGCCCCATTTGCCGAGGTGAGTCCTCAACAGACCGATCGGAGCATTTGCAATGTCGCCTATGGTGTATATTCCTATCTGTTCAAGTTTTTTTCGTGTAGCACCGCCTACATACAGCAAATCGCCGGCAGGTGAATTCCATACAAGCGTCTTGTAGTTATCCCGTGTAATGCAGGTGATTGCGTCAGGCTTTTTGTAATCACTGCCGAATTTGGCAAAAATCTTGTTAAAGCTGACACCTATGCTTACCGTGATACCGATTTCGTCCTTTACACGCTGTGAAATCTCCTTGGCAATGGTGAGTGCGTCATTTTTATAGTCTTCTGAAATGTCAAGCCACGCTTCATCAAGACCGAAAGGTTCGACCATATCGGTGTAATCGGAGTAAATTCGGCGTACCTTGTCGGAAAACTTCTTGTAAACATCAAGTCTTGCGGGAACAGTCAGAAGTTGAGGGCATTTTTTCTTTGCCTGCCATATAGTTTCTCCTGTTTTTATATTGTACTTTTTTGCCTCTTCGTTTTTCGCAAGGATAATTCCGTGTCTGTTCTCGGCGTCACCGCTCACCGCAACGGGTAAATCTCTTATATTCGGATTTAAAAGACATTCCACGCTTGCATAAAAACAGTTGCAGTCGCTGTGCAGAATAGCACGGTCATTTTTATATAGCTTTGAATTTACTGTGTCACAAATTTTCATACAAAATCATCTCGAACAAATGTTTTATTAAATTATAGAACAGATGTTCTTAAAAGTCAAGAGGTAATTTAAAATTTCTAAATATTACATTTTGTAACCATTTGTAACTTTTATAAAGGATATCTCTTAAATATATGTTTTTATGTATTTAACATCTTTCAACATTCCAAAAAGGAATATTAACATAACTCACATTTTTCCACATATGAACTAAAAATCTAATAATCTGTGAATTATCGACAATATAAATTAGCTTTATTTGTTAGTATTCGCTAAATATTATGCTGTTGCAATTGAAATTTCAAAAAAATTTCAATTTTTTAAAAATATTTACAAAAAAGTCTTGTTTTTTTTCTCATAAAGTAATATAATAAGTCTACAATGTTTTTAAAGAATTTTAAAAAAGAAATATAAATTTTGGGGAGAGAGAAAAATGAGACTTCGTAAACAGGATTTGGGCGACAGAAACTTGATTGGACACAGAGTTGAGAGCGTTCGTAAGCAAAAGGGAATGAAACAAAAAGAACTCCTTGCTCAGCTTCAGGTAAGCGGAGTAGATATGAACGCATCGGGTCTTTCTAAGCTCGAGGGACAGATCAGATTTGTAACAGATGTTGAGCTTGTTGCGCTTGCAGACATTCTTGAGGTATCTGTCGATTATCTTCTTGGCAGAGATGAGAAGATTAAAAATTAATTTTGCTTGATTGTTTTTATTATATTATTTCCTACCATTAAAACAGGTGACTTTACAAAAGTAAGGTCACCTGTTCGCTTTGTACGGTTGTTTGTGAAATGAGAAATTCGGACTTTAAAAAGTTTACTTTTTCTCTTTCTGTATTACATCGCATATTCTCTTTATACCTGCGTCTATTTTGTCAACGGAAATACCCGAAAAACTTAGGTTCAGTGCATTGATTTCTGCTTTTTCGGGCATTACCGCAATGTTGTTTTCGTCAAGTTTTTTTCGTATTTCGTTATAATCGGAAATTCCTTTTATTTTTACAGAAATATAAAGCGAGGTTTCGTTGAATATTATCTGTGTGTCGCTGCCAAAATACTTATATACGCAGTCTGTTATTTGTTTGCTTTTTTCAAGATAAACTCGCCTTGCTTTTCTTAAATGAGCGTCAAGTCTGCGGTTTTCAAGATATTTTGCAAGTGCGTTCTGCTCGGTTTTTGAGGCGGTCTGATTTATGTACGGGCTGATTTGTCGGTATTTTTTCAGCAGTTTGTCGGGCAGTACCATATAGCTGATTCTGACCGACGGCAAAAGAATTTTTGAAAATGAGCCGAGATATACCGTGTTTTCAATGTCGTAATTCTGCACGCACGGCATAGGGTGTGTACTGTATCTGAGCTCGCCGTTATAATCGTCCTCAATGATAATGCAATCGTTTTCTTTTGCCCACTTAATAAGCTCAAGTCGGCGGCTTACGGGCATACTCATACCGTTTTCCGCAATAAAATTCGGATTTATAAGCACCATATCGGGATTTATTTTTTCGAGAGAGGATATGGTAATTCCCTTGCTGTCCGTATCAAAATACTTTATATCAAGTCCTAAGGTTTTAAAAATAAATTCCGCCTGAATGTAGCTCGATTTTGCCGTTGCAACGGTTTTGTTCGTGCCCACAAGAGAACACAAAAGGTAGAGCAAAAGCTGTGTTCCTGCGCCAACAACAATGTTTTCGGCACTTGTATTTACGCTCCGCACTCCGAGACTGTATTTTTGCAGTGCATTTCTAAGCACGGTTTCGCCCTGCGGTTCGCCGTACGACATAAGCATATATCCCGTGTTTATTACCTCTTTGACATACTTTTTCCATTCGTCAATATTAATGATTTTATCGTCAATGCTTTTGCCGCTGAAATCGTAGTCATATCTTTTAATCTGTGCGATTGCGGAGCTGTGCGTATTTTCGCTTTTCTTTGGGGCGTTTTCAAACTGTGCCTCAACATAATATCCGCTTTGCGGCTTGTTTTTGATGTAACCCTCAACGCATAGTTGTTCGTAAGCTGCGGATACAGTGGTTTTTGATACCTCAAGTCCGCTTGAAAGCTGGCGCACTGACGGCAGCTTTGTATTCTTTACAAGACTTCCGTTTTCAACGGAACGCCTTATTGATGCGTAAATCTGCATATAAAGCGGAGCACAAGAAGTTTTGTCAATAATTATAAAGTCATAGAGCATAGTATCACCCTTAGATATTTTAGCATTTAACTTGTTTTTAAGCAATACGCAAAATAAAAAAACGAGAGTAAGACAAATCCTACTCCCGTATAAATTTAATTGTATGTGACAGAGCATTAGAGCGACGCACCGAAATCGCTTACTAAAATCTGACCTGTAAGTGCCTTTGAATTATCGGATGCGAAAAATTCTATAATATTTGCAACATCTTCTGCCATACAAGGCTTTATCTTTAAGTCAGCGTGTTTGCTCATTGCACCAAACATTTTCATATCAAGATTTTCAGGCTTCATATTCATAGTCATAGGTGTAACTATTGTACCCGGACAAATTGCATTACAGCGAATGTATTTGTCAGCAAGAAGTAAAGCGGTATGCTTTGTAATACCGATGATTGCGGATTTGGTGGAAACATAAGCAGCGCCGCCACCGCCGTTTACTCCCGCAACAGAAGCAACATTTACGATAGACGAACCCTCTTGCATATATTCAAGAGCCGCACGAATACACTGCATTGTACCGACCTGATTAATTGAAATCAATTTTTGAATTTCAACATCGTCAAACTTATCAATAGGTGCAAGACCGGTGTCGAGAACACCCGCATTGTTTACCAAAATATCAATACCGCCGAATTTATCTACGGTTGCTTTCATAAGATTTTTGCAATCTTCATCTTTTGAAATGTCGGTCAAAACGGTAAGCACATTACCGCCTTCTGCTTTGATTTTAGATGCAACCTCATCAAGAGCCGCCTGTCGGCGTGCACTGATTACAACATTTGCTCCGCTTTTTGCAAAGAGCATAGCCGTTGCGGCACCTACTCCTGAATTACCGCCTGTAATTACAGCGGTTTTTCCTTTTAAATTATACATAAATCCTCCTTTTGCGTACTGTATCTGTAAAAATAATTGTATCATATGTACTTGTTTAAATCAAGTATTTAAAGTCGAAAAGCATTTGCGAAAATTTATATTGCAATATGCTGTTTACGGTTGAATTTTCTGTTATAACAAGGTATAATTAAATATGTATGTAATTCTTACTTTATAAAAAGGGGATAGTTCTATGAACAACTTAGCAGATAAGTTTTTTGAAAGTATAAAGGGTAAAAAAGTCGGTTTTATCGGTATCGGCACAAGTAACTTGCCTTTGATAAAACTGTTTTCGGATAAAGGCGCAGTAGTTTCTGCATATGACAAAAAAGATTTTGAATCACTCGGTGAAAATGCCGTAAAAGCCAAAGAATACGGCGCAGAGCTTGTTTTGGGCGAGGATTACCTCTCAAAACTTGACGGCGACATTATTTTCCGCAGTCCGGGCACACCGTTTTACAGACCTGAACTTGTTGCATTAAGAGAAAAAGGCGTTGTACTCACTTCCGAGATGGAAGTGTTCTTTGACCTCTGCCCATGTAAAATCATTGCAATTACAGGTTCCGACGGCAAAACCACAACCACAACAATTATCTCCGAATTTTTGAAAGCAAGCGGTGTGAATGTACACCTCGGCGGCAACATCGGCAAGCCTTTGCTCCCTGAAATTGAGAGCATTAAAGAGGACGATGTGGCAGTGGTTGAGCTTTCAAGTTTTCAGCTTATTTCAATGAGAAAAAGTCCTGATGTTGCAGTGGTTACAAACCTTGCGCCGAACCACCTCGACATACATAAGGATATGCAGGAGTATGTGGATTCAAAGAAAAACATCGTACTTCACCAGAATGCTTTTTCAAAGGCAGTGCTTAACCTTGACAATGAAATTGCAAATTCTTTCTCTGACAGCGTTCGTGGTCAGCTTGCAAAATTCAGTGTAAAAGAAAGCCTTGCAAACGGCGCTTATCTTGACGGTACAACTGTTTGCTACAGCGACTACGGCAAGGTTACAAAGATTATGGACATCAAGGATATTAAAATTCCGGGTATGCACAATGTTGAAAACTATCTTGCCGCTATTTCCGCTGTATGGGGAATGGTTGATATTGAAACTATTAAGGCTGTTGCAAAGACTTTCGGCGGTGTTGAACACAGAGCGGAGTTTGTAAGGGAGTACAACGGAGTTAAGTATTACAATGATTCCATTGCATCAAGCCCTACAAGAACAGCACTCGGCACGCTCTCGCTCTATGATGAAAAAATCATCATCATTGCAGGCGGTTACGACAAGCATATTCCTTATGAGCCGCTCGGCCCTGTAATCAACGATAAGGTTAAGGTTCTCATTCTTCTCGGCGATACTGCTCCGAAGATTGAAAAAGCCGTTGTTGAGGCTGAAAACTACAACGAAAATGAAATTACAATCATAAATGTTACCAATATGGAAGAGGCAGTTGAGGCTGCCGTAAACCACGCCGAAAAAGGCGACATTGTTTCGCTTTCTCCGGCAAGCGCAAGTTTTGGTTTGTACAAGAATTTTGAGGAAAGAGGAAATCATTTCAAGGCTATTGTAAACGCTTTGAGATAATGTGAATATGAAACAGCTTTTATTTGATTTATGCCGCATAGGCGGAGTATCGGGCAGTGAAGAGCCAATCGCAAAGTTCTGTGCCGAAAAACTCTCTGCCTTTGCTGATACAACTATAGATAAAAACGGAAATGTAATCGCTACACTCGGCAATGCAAATGCAGACAAAACGATTTTGCTTGACGCACATCTTGACAGAATAGGCTTTATGGTGACTTCGATTAATGAAAACGGTTTTGTTAAGGTTGCCTCCTGCGGCGGAATTGATGTAAGGGTATTGTCAGACGCTGTACTTGTATCTTGTTCGGACGAGCCTGTTAAAGGAGTGGTATGTTGTATGCCTCCGCACCTGTCTGACGGCGGAGAAGATAAAGCAGCTCCTATTGACAAGGTATGGATTGACTTCGGTTTACCTTATGAAAAGGTAGCCGAGAAAATCAAAATCGGTGATGTTCTTACATTTTACGGCGAACCGAAGGAACTTATGAATAACAGAATTACCGCTCCTGCACTTGATGACAGATGCGGTATTGCCGCTCTTATTAGATGCGCCGAGCTTATCGGTAAAAAAGAACTTTCGTACAAGGTTGTTATTCTTTTGAGCGTTCAGGAGGAAACTTACGGAACAGGTGCGAAAACAGGTGCTTACCGAATTAATGCCGACGAGGCAATTGCCGTTGATGTAAGTTTTGCATCTCAACCCGATGTAAGCGGTCAGTATGCAGGCGTTGAACTTGCAAAAGGTCCGATGATTTGCATTTCTCCGATTCTTAGCAAGGCTATGAGCGATAAACTAATTTCTGTCGCTAAGGAAAAGAACATTCCTTTTCAATATGAGCCTATTTCGGGTACAACGGGCACAAACGCTGACCATATTTCTGTTACAAAAAGCGGTGTTGCTTCTGCCGTTGTTTCGATTCCGCAAAGATATATGCATACTCCGATTGAAGTTATTGATATTTCTGATGTAGAAAATACGGCAGCTCTGCTTACTGAATATATTATCGGCGGAGGTGCTTTTAATGACTGATTTTAAATTGCTTGAAAAACTCTGCACTGTCGAAGGTATTTCGGGTGACGAGGGCAGTGTAAGAGAAATTATTATAAACGAAATAAAGCCGTTTGCCGATGAAATCAAAACGGATAACCTCGGCAATATCATTGTGTTTAAAAAAGGCAAAAACCGAGCAAAGGCAAAACTTATGCTTTCGGCTCATATGGACGAAGTGGGCTTTATGGTAACGGATATTACTTCTGACGGCTACCTTAAGTTCGATGAAGTCGGCGGTCTTGACAGACGGGTTGTGCTCGGCAAGACTGTAACCGTAGGCAAAAATAAGGTAAACGGTGTAATCGGTGTAAAGCCTATTCATTTAAGCAAATCAGATGAAAGAACCGCTGTGCCGAAGTATGGCGAAATGTACATTGATATCGGTGCAACAAGCAAAGATGATGCGCTAAGCGTTGTAAGCTATGGCGACAGTGTGAATTTTAATTCTATATACGAAAATAACGGCTATACAATCAAATCAAAGGCTATTGACGACCGCTTTGGCTGTCTTGCACTTATTGAGCTTATAAAAAGCGAACTTGAGTATGATATGTACTTTGTGTTTGCCGTACAGGAAGAAGTCGGACTGCGTGGTGCAAAGGTTGCGGCGTACAGCGTAGACCCTGAATTTGCCATTGTTGTGGAAACCACAACAGCAGCGGATATTGCAGGTGTTGAAGAAACAAGACAGGTGTGCAATCTCGGCGACGGTGCGCTTATTTCTGTAATGGACAGACGCACAATTTATGATAAGAGAATGTCTGAAATGGCTTTTGAATGTGCCAAGGAAACGGGTGCAAAGGCTCAATATAAAAGAGCGGTTGCAGGCGGTAACGATTCGGGCGTAATTCACCAGAGCAGAGGCGGAGTAAAAACTCTTGCAATCTCACTTCCTTGCAGATATTTGCATAGCAGTGTTACCGTTGCAAATACAAGCGACTGCGATGATATTATAAAAATTGTGTCGGCACTTGCAAATAAGATTGCAAGCGGAGAATATTAAACGAAAGGATTATGACAGATGATATTGACTGCCGATAATTGCGAAAAATTTATCAGCACAATAGAAAACCTTGACGGACTTGATCCTTTTGCCTGCCGCATAATTTCGCTTTGTACAAGTTACAATCCGCATCTTCCGTTTGTGGATTATTGGACTGTTTTTGATGACGAAAGCAACACTGCAACGGGAGCAATCGCACGAAACGGCACGGATTTTATTCTTTTTCTGACCGATAAAACGGATATAGACGAAGTATCGACTTTTATGCGTGTGGCAGGTGCAGCTTCGGTAATTTGCAGTAATAAATACAGCCTTGATTTGTTCGGATACGAAAAATCACAAGGTCCTATACTTGTACGCAAAGAGGAATTATCTGAAAGCGATAACTTAAGAATAGACACACCGCAGATAAAAGAGGCTTACGAGCTTATTGCAAAGGCGGCGGATAAATATTTTACTCCGCCGAAATTTGAGGATTTTTATGTGGATATAAACCACAAACTGCGCCACGGCACAATGCGGCTTCTCGGGTTGTATGACGGAAACGACCTTGCGGCTGTTGCAATGACTGTTGCGGAAAGCAGGCAGGGCGCTGTAATCGGTGCGGTTGCGTGTCTGCCGAAATTCCGTAACAAAGGTTACGGTACATACATAGTAAATCACCTTACAAATATTCTTGTAAAAGAGGGCAGAAGTGTGTTTGTGCACAGGGCGGAGAATGCAAACAAGGCATTTTACGATAATTTAAAATTCAACTGCTTTGACAGCTGGTGTGAATACCATTTTAAAGGATGATAAATTTTGAGTTTTTTTGATATAGACAACAGAATAATCGAGGCCTCGCAAAAGGCTATGGAGCTTTGCAAAAGCAAACTTGATGAAATTAACGATATTCAGGAATACAATCAGCAAAAGATGATAAAAGCCTTTCAGGAGGCAGGGGTAAGAGAAAGTCATTTTTCGGGTTCAACAGGCTATGGCTATGACGATTTCGGCAGAGATGCTCTCGACCGTGTGTATGCCTATGCTTTTGACGCCGAGGACGCACTTGTAAGACATAACTTTGCAAGCGGCACACATACTCTTACGGTTGCTCTTTTTGGTATTTTAAGACCGAACGATACCATGCTTTCCGTAACAGGTATGCCGTATGATACAATCCGCTCGGCAATCGGACTTGAGGGCAATTATCCCGGGTCGCTAAAAGATTTTGGCATTAACTTTGAAATGGTTGATTTAAAGGCTGACGGCACTGTTGATTATGAGGCAGTCGAGCAGAGAATCAGAGAAGAAAAGCCGAAAATGGTTTATATTCAGCGCTCAAGAGGATACAGCATAAGACCTTCGCTTACATACAGAGAAATCAAAAAACTTTGTGAAATTTCCAAAAAAGCGTCACCAAAGTCAATTATTATGCTCGATAACTGCTATGGCGAGTTTGTTGAAAAGGTTACTCCAATGTCTGTCGGCGTTGATATTATGGCAGGTTCGCTCATTAAGAATGCAGGCGGCGGCATTGCTCCTACGGGAGGATATATCGCAGGTAAAAAAGAACTTGTCGAGATGTGCGCATACAGACTTACAACTCCGGGTACGGGTAAGGAAATCGGTGCAACGCTCGGCAACAACCGTGAACTCTTTATGGGGGCTTATCACGCTCCGTTTGTGTCTTGCGAGGCATTAAAGACGGCAGTGTTTGCATCGGCTCTTTTTGAAATTCTTGGTTATGATACAACCCCTAAATACAGTGAAAACAGGGGAGATATTATTCAGCTTATTATGCTCGGCAACGAAGAAAAGCTTTGCAGTTTCTGCGAGGGAATACAGAGCGGCTCTGCCGTAGACAGCTTTGTAAAGCCCGAACCGTCGGATATGCCGGGTTATGAAAGTCAGGTAATTATGGCGGCGGGTGCGTTTACACTCGGCTCGTCAATCGAACTTTCCGCAGACGCACCGTTAAGAGAACCGTACGCTGTATGGATGCAGGGCGGACTTAATTTCTGTTCGGGCAAACTCGGCGTAATGCTTGCGGCGGATAAGATATTAAAGAAAAGCGAAGAAAATTAAAATATAATTTGACATTTTATTTTTACCGAACTGCTCATAATGTATGGGCAGTTTTTTCTTTTGAGGTTTTTTATCAAAAGGCAGAAAGCTTCGATTTAATAATTAAAAAATTTAGGTCAAGCCTTTTTAAAGGCTTGCGGGTTTGGGCAGCGCCCATAAAATCTTCCGATATAACAATTTATCGTGCGCAAACAGCCACGCTGTTTGGCTATAGTTAGATTGCATAAACGGAAAGTATTTGTGGGCTTTGCCCACATCCACGACCTTTGAAAAGGTCTACCAAACTTTTATAATTGCTTTTCCGATTTATTCCGCTAAACCATAATTTAATAATCTTCCAAAGCATTTAAGACAGAACCTCTTTTAAATAACACATAAATTCCGACTTTGCATAATATACCATTGTAGAGAATAATTATTGTGCGGGTGTTAAAAATGAAAAAATCAGAGCTAAAAGCCTTTGGCATAATTGGTGGAGATAAACGGCAGCTTTTTCTTGCAAAGTCAATATCAGACTGTTGTTACGATGTAATTCTCGGCGGTTTTGATAAGCTGAAAAGCCTCGGTGCGATTGAAATATCCGACATAAAAACCGCAATTTCAAAATCAGATGCAATAATTTTCCCTTTGCCGTCAATTTGCGCAGACGGTACGGTAAACACGCCGTTTTCGGACAACAAAACAAGGCTTGACGAAGAAATGATTTCTCTTTTAAAAGAAAAGCCGATATTTGTTGCTATGAAAAATAAATTTTTAAAAGCATATCCGCAGCTTGCAGACTGCGAGGTTTACGATTATTCGGCAAAAGAGGAATTTGCGGTTGCCAATGCGTTGCTCACCGCCGAGGGAGCGGTTGAAATTGCGATGAATGAGTACGAGGGTACGATTTTTGACAGCAAATGCCTTGTTTGCGGATTTGGCAGAATAGGAAAAATGCTTGCAAAAATGCTGAAATCTCTTAATGCACAGGTCACGGTAAGCGCAAGAAACGAGGTTGATTTTGCGTATATAGACGCACTGGGCTGCAAACACATCAACACAAATGCTCTCAAAAGCGTAAAGGGATACGACCTTGTTTTCAATACAATTCCCGTTATGATTTTTGACAGCGACTTGCTTATGAATACAGACCGCAACACCATTATAATAGACCTTGCCTCACTTCCGGGAGGAGTGGATTTTGAGGCGGCACGCAGGTACAAAACCGATGCCGTTCGTGCCTTGTCATTGCCCGGCAGAACCGCACCAAAGGCAGCGGGAGAAATTATCAGAAAAACGATTTTTAACATAATCAAGGAGGTTTACAGGTGACAAAAGCAACCATTGGCTATGCAATGTGCGGTTCCTTTTGCACCTTTTCACAAGCCTTTGAACAAATGCAGAAGCTTGTTGATTCAGGCTACAGGGTACTTCCGATAATGTCAGGTAACGCCTACTCAACAGATACTCGATTTGGCAAGGCAGAGGAAATGGTTAAAACTTGCGAGGATATAACAGGAGAAAAGGTACTTCACACCTCGGTGCAGACAGAGCCGATAGGACCGAAAAAAATGTGCGATTTACTTCTGATAGCACCTTGCACAGGCAACACACTTGCAAAGCTGTCGCTCGGCGTAACCGACACCTCGGTAACAATGGCGGCAAAATCACATCTGCGTATTCTGCGGCCTGTACTTTTGTGCGTTGCAACAAACGACGCACTCGGAGCGTCTGCGCAGAACATAGGCAGACTTATGAACACAAAGAACATTTATTTTGTCCCGATGCGGCAGGATAATTGCATTAAAAAGCCAAATTCACTTGTGGCTGATTTTTCTAAAATAGAAGAATGTGTAGAGCTTGCGCTGCAAGGCAAACAACATCAGCCGATATTTATATGATATAAAACAACAGTTCCGATTTCTGAATAAGTCAGTCAAAAACGGAAAATATACAAAACGCCCCTTTACGGTATAATGCAATCAAAATTACCGTAAAGGGGATTTTTATGGCAAAAAAGTGTTTTTTATAAATAATTGGCACGATTGCCGACATATTCTAAAGACAGAAAAGAAGAGAATGACTTATGAAAAAGATAATTTTTGATAATATTATAAAATATATTGACAAATACCGCAAAACGCAGTAAAATTTAGATAAAAATAACAGCAAATCTTTCAAAATTTTTGCTATTATTGAGAATTATTTTCTTTTTTATCTGTTAAGCTGAGTATATAATCGATGCTGGTTTCAAAATGCTTTGCAAGGGCGATTAGTATAGATGTAGGTATATCACGCTGACCGAGTTCGTAATTACTATATACTTGCTTAGAACAGTGAAGAATAGCACTCATTTGTTTTTGAGTCAAATCGGCGTCTTCACGCAATTCCCGTATGCGTCTATACATAATTGTATCACCTCTGTTTTAGTATAGCATACCGCACATTGTTGTATTAATAATTACCGCAAAATGCAGTAATTATATAGGTTTTAGCAAAAAAATTTTTATAAAGGAGAGATTACAATGAAAAATACAAAAAGAATAACAGCAATAATATTATCAGCATTAATGACCGTAAGTGCATTTTCAACTTTATCTGTAAGTGCGGCTACTGTTGACAGCAATGCACCTGTTGCTTTGGCGGATTTCCAAAGTCAAAACGATATTAAGTGGAATATTGATTTAAACGGAACACTTCACATTAGTGGAAGCGGAATTATCAACGAAGATGAATCAAGTTATGACGAAGAAGGAATACCTTGGTATGAGGACCGCAATCGAATTAAGAAGGTTATAGTTGGTGAGGGTATTACAGGTGTTGGAAATTATGCGTTTTGGGATTGCTGTAATCTTGAAAGTATAGAAATACCGGAAAGCGTAACATATATTGGTGTGTTTTGCTTTTTGCTCGATACTAAGCTTTATAGTATAAATGTTGATAGCAACAATAAATATTACTCAAGCGTAGATGGAATTTTGCTTAATAAAGATAAAACAGAAATTGTAAAATATCCTAATAAAATGCAAAGTACTTATGACATACCAAACACCGTTACTGACATATTGCCATATGCGTTTAGAGATGATACAAATTTACAGTATATATCGTTGCCGCAAAACATAACAACAGTGGGCTACGGTGCGTTTATGGATTGCCCTAATTTGGTAAAGGTGACTTTACCAACAGAATTAACAACTATCGATTCTGACGCATTTGGATACTTGTTTAGAATGGGTGGAAATATACATGTAAATGATTTTAAAATTTACGGCTACAAAAATACAGCCGCAGAAAAATATGCACAAGATAATGAATTTGAATTTATTGCATTGGATGATGAAGTCGTTACAGGAGACTCAAACCAAGACGGCATTGTGAATGTAAATGATGTTACATACTTGCAAATGCACATTGCAGGCAAAAAAACCACCGACGGTTCGGCTTTTATTGACGAAACAAACAAGCTGTTGTTTGACTGCATTGATATGAACAAGGACGGCAAGATCACAGTTGCAGATGTAACCGAACTTCAGGTTTATATTTCAACAAAAGGCTAATTTATTTAATATTATTTTAAGGAGGAATTAACTTTGAAAAAAATATTATCAATATTACTTGCCGGAATAATTACTTTCAGTAGTATGTGGCTTATTCCTACATCAGTAAATGCCGCAGAAACTACAACGAATGTTCAAAGCAGCGGTGTTGAAAAAACCGGTGTACCATTATTTCAGGCAAATATTATAGCAAACGGTTATAACAATGATGGAGATAGTTATTATAACTTATTAAAAAGTATGCAGGATCCGCTTTACTACACTCTAACGGAGCTTATGTTAGATGATGGTGTGCTTTGTTGGACTTCAAACTTTTGGAATGCTGCATTTAATTCTGATTTTCAAAGAAATCCATCATATTTTTATGAAGTTATGCTTATGGGCTTTTTAAAATATGATCAAAAGCAGTTAGATACTTCCGGAGTTTTGAACAGTCAGGAAATGAGTTTAGCTACATCAATATATGACAAGTTAGCTGATAAATATATTGATAAATTTGAAAATCCGTCATATAAGGATTTTTTAAAACAGCTAAAAGAAATACCAAAAGATGAGTATGAAAACATTATTTCAAATATTGATGACATAAAAATAAGTAAAGAGCTATTGGGTACATTGTCATCAGGCTGCTCAAATGCTGTTGAGTTAGTTGAAGCAGTTTCTGAATATCAAGTTTTGCTTAATGCAAAATCTGAGCGCATTGAGATGTTAAAATTGGCGAAATCAAAAGTTACAGACAATGAATACTTTACAAAGGCTGTTGATGATATAATAGCACATATGGAAGAAACATCAATAGATTATGTAAGCGGTAAATTAATGGAAAAAATCTGGAATAATTTTTTGGATACAGCCTGGGACTTAATTGTAAAAGACAGTCCGATTGCTCCGATATTAGCTGCGATAGATATTGAAAAAATGACATTGGATGTATTGTTTAACTCCAGCGAAACTGCCTCAAATAATTTCAAATTACTTGTATTGTATATAGTTGATACATATTTCAGAAGTGCATTAGATAAATCGTATAACGATTATAAAAGCAACGGAACCGTTGAAAATGCAGAAATTCTTATTCAGTGTTACAAAGCATACATAGAGTATCAGGTGTATGGATTGGATTATACAAAAACCTTTATTGACGGTATTGTTGACGGCGGACCGATTCATAGCATAGTTGAGCAGATATTTTTCAAGGAAAACATAGAAAATGCCGCCGAGCTTAATAATTTTTGCGACACTCAGATAAATAACAGAAAAAAACTTCTTGAATTGTTAGAAAAATCAGCCGATAATTATTATAAATCTACCGGACTTGACGAGCTTGTTGATGCTATTCAATCAGGTGACTCGGAAGTAAATATCCCTGTTACGGGTATTTCCTTTAAAAATTCTGAAATTACTTTAAACAGTACAGAGGATATCTGTTTAATTAATGCTGATGTTTATCCTCAAAATGCTACCAATAAAAAAGTAGTGTACACAAGCTCTGACCCGTCTATACTCAGTGTTCCGTCCGACGGAGGCTTTGCCTCACAAAAGGGCAAAGGTACGGTTATTGTAACCGCAACAACAGAAGACGGCGGCTTTACCGCAACACAGACGGTAAATGTTGGATATAACTTACCGTCTACTGTAATAAATAAAGGAGAATGTGGAGATAAAGTTTATTGGACTCTTTATAGCGACGGAAAATTATATATCTCTGGTGAGGGCGACATAAAAGATTATAATTCATACCAATATTATAGTCCCTGGCCTTCATATACAGAAGATATAAAATGTGTAAAGATTTGCAGTGGCATTACAAGAATAGGTGAAAATACATTTTATCGTTGCACAAATCTTACAAATATAGCAATTCCTGATAGTGTTACAAGCATCGGAACGGATGCTTTTTATGATTGTTCAAACCTGGAGAGTATAACAATTCCTGATAGTGTTACAAGCATCGGAGCGGATGCTTTTTGCCATACTCCTTGGTATAATAATCAGTCTGATGGTTTGGTGTATGCCGGTAAAGTATTATATAAGTACAAAGGATATATGCCAGATAATACTGATATAATTATTCCTGAAGGAATAATTTCCATTTCTAGTTGTGCTTTTGAGAATTGTTCAAATTTAACAAATATAACAATTCCTGACAGTGTTACAAGCATTGGTTATGGGACATTTGAAGATTGCACAAGTTTAACAAGCATAACAATTCCGGACGGTGTTACAATTATAGGTGAATGTGAGTTTAGTGGATGCTCAAGTCTTAGAAACATAACAATTCCGGATAGCGTTACAATCATTGGTGATCTTGCATTTGCAGGTTGCGAAAGTTTATCGAATGTAAAAATCTCAAATAATATTACAGTTTTTCCTTTAGCCGCATTTTCAGGCTGTACAAGTTTAACAAGCATAACTATTCCGGATGGTGTTATTGGGTTTGGTGATGATGCCTTTTCAAATTGTAGAAGTTTAACAAGTATAAACATTCCTGATAGTGTTAAGCATATAGGCGAATATACATTTGAAAATTGCACAAGTCTGACAAGCATAGCAATACCGAAAAGCGTAGAATATATAGGATATAGGTCTTTAGGATATGTTAATGATGAATTAAAGGTCGAGAGTTTTAAAATTTACGGCTATAAAAATACTGCTGCAGAAGAATATGCTCTTAATAATGGATTTGAATTTATAAATCTTGCTGAGGAAAGAACATTAACCGACAAAGCTTCAAGCATATCAGTCAGCGGTGTGGTAAACAGTAATGCCGATTTAAATGTAAGTAAGCTGGAAAATACCTATGAAAAATCAGTTGCTACATATGACATTACTTTGCAAAAGGACGGCATAGCTATACAGCCTGACGGAGCAATAACAATAAAAATTCCAAGCAATGCAGAAAATTGTAAAGTAATGTGGCTTAAAGATGACGGTACAGCCGAAGATATGAACGCAGAATATATAGACGGCTGTTATGTATTTACCACAGACCATTTAAGCGTTTATGCATTGGTACAGGATAAAACAATTCTCACAGGCGACGCAAACCAAGACGGCATTGTAAATGTAAACGATGTTACATATTTGCAAAGATACCTTGCAGGCAAAAAAAACACAGACGGTTCGGCTTTTATTGACGAAACAAACAAGCAACTGTTTGACTGCGTTGATATGAACAAAGACGGCAAGCTCACCGTTGCAGATGTAACAGCACTGCAGATTCATATTTCAGAAAATAATTGATAGGAGAAATTATAAATGAAAAAAGTAAAAAGATTAACAGCCGTAATACTGTCTGCACTTATGATGACAAGTACATTTTTGGTACTGCCTGTAAGTGCGGCTGTGAGTGAAAGTAATATTTCGTATGTTTCGGCAAATGATACTTTTGTAACAAGCGGTGACTATGAATACTCATTACTTGATGATGGTACAGTTAATATTACCAAATATGTAGGTAGTGACAGTGATGTAACTATTCCTGATGAGATTGACGGGAAAAAGGTTACGAGTATTGGTGAATGGGCTTTTGAGTCTTGTACAGAAATAACTACTGTAAACATTTCTAATGGTGTAATTATTATCAAAGAAGGTGCTTTTTCTTATTGTGAAAATCTTAAAAGCATAATTATTCCAAACACTGTTACTGAAATTGGATATAGTATTTTTAGTCAATGTGAAAATTTAACTAATGTAATGATTTCAAACGGTATCGAATGGATTCCAAATAATGCATTTCATAGATGTAAAAATCTTGCAAATATATCAATCCCCGCCGGTGTTACTGAAATTGACAGTGGAGCTTTTTCAGAATGCGAAAGTCTTGCAAGTATATCCATACCGGATAGTGTGATTAATATATTTAGTGGAGCTTTTGAAAATTGTTTAAATCTTACTGATATTACAATACCAAAGAATGTTGAGTCAATTGGTTGGAATGCTTTTAAAAACTGTAGTAACCTTTCTAATATAAGATTTTTGAATACTGATAATATTAAATATATTGGAAGTGATGCTTTTAAAGAAACAAAATGGTATAATAATCAACCAAATGGTGTTATATATATAGGGAAAATGGCACATACATATAAAGGAAATATGCCTGAAAATGCAAAAATTGAATTAAAACAAGGAACAACAAATATCGGAATCTGTGCTTTTTATGACTGTAAAAATCTTTTAAGTATTAGTATTCCAAACAGTGTAACAATTATTTCCAGAGCTGCATTTACAGGTTGCACAGGTTTAAAAAATATTGTTATACCAAATGGTGTTCAAGAAATTGGTACCTATGCTTTTTCTGATTGTTCAAACTTAACAAATATTACTATTCCCAATAGTGTTAAAGAAATTGGAGAATATGTTTTTTCAAATTGTAAAAGTTTAAAAAGTGTTATAATTCCAGATGATATAATAGCTATAGGTCAAGGCACATTTGAAAATTGTAGCGCCCTTACAAATGTTACCATTCCCAAAAAAGTACTTTATATTAACAGTGATACTTTTATGGGTTGTATGAATCTAAAAAGTGTAATGATTCCTAAAAATGTAGTAAAAATTCTTAGCTATGCTATGGGATATTATGAAGATACTGAAACAGGTAATTATATAAAAATTGATGATTTTACAATCAAGGGTTATAAAGGTACAGATGCTGAAACTTATGCAAAAGAAAATGGTTTTGAATTTATAAGTCTTGCAGATGATATGATATTTTCTGATAAATCTACAGGTATAACCGTTAGTGGTGTTATGCAAGATGATGCATTTTTAAATGTAGCAAAACTGGAAAATACCTATGAAAAATCAGTTGCTACATATGACATTACTTTGCAAAAGGACGGTGCAGCTATACAGCCTGACGGAGCAATAACAATAAAAATTCCAAGTGATGTAAAAGATTGCAAGGTAATGTGGCTAAAGGATGACGGCACAGCCGAAGATATGAATGCAAAATATACAGACGGCTGTTATGTATTTACCACAGACCATTTAAGCGTTTATGCATTGGTACTTAATAAAACAATTCTCACAGGCGATGCTAACCAAGACGGTATAGTAAATGTAAACGATGTTACATACTTACAAATGCACATTGCAGGCAACAAAAATACCGACGGTTCGGCTTTTATTGACGAAACAAACAAGCAGTTGTTTGACTGCGTTGATATGAACAAAGACGGCAAACTCACCGTTGCAGATGTAACAGCATTGCAGATTCAAATATCACAGAATAATTAAATAACAACAAATCCTTTCTTGATAAGGCGGCAGGCACAGACTTGCCACCTTTTGCTTTGTGTGTGAAAAATTTGAATTTTGCGTAAATAAAAAAATAATTCCTATAAAATCACAAATAGTTTACGGTGAGGTATTGCTACATATGCTTTTTTGTGATAAAATGGTAAATAATACGAATTGCAAATAAATTATTGTGATATTTTTTATAAAAAAGGAAACATTTTTATGAAACTATGTACTAAATGCAAGCATTTGCACAATGATGAGGACACAGTGTGCAGTAACTGTAATTCTCCTCTTGAGAGCATTACCGACGAGAATACTCCCGTATATCTCCTTTCTGCCGAGGGATTTGAGCTTGAGCGTGTTAAAACCGCACTTGAAGACAATTCTATCCCTTGCGACAGCGTTATTAAGGACAAACAGCTTAAAAAGCAGGAATTTATAAATAAAAATTCTGCCGAAAGCGATATTTTGGTTCCTTATGCCGCATATGAAAAAGCCTACGATATATGTATAGGAATCGGCGCAATTAAAGAAGATGATACTCAGGTTCTTGAAGATGCGGTTGAGCAAAAAGACAGTAACGAGCCTACTCTTGACGAAAAATTCGAGGAGATGAGCGGCGTTAAACGCACCACCGTAAGAGTTCTTTCTGCCATTGCTTTTCTTGCGCTTGTTGCTCTTGCAGTGTACGGCACAGATTTTATAACGGGTTTTATAAAAGGTTTATTTGGTTAAATTAATTATTTTGGAGGAAAAACTATGAATATTGAAACAAAATGCGTGCAGGCAGGCTGGCAGCCGAAGAAAGGCGAGCCGAGAGAATTGCCGATTTATCAGAGCACTACTTTTAAGTACGACACAAGCGAAGAAATGGGTAAACTCTTTGACCTTGAGGCAGAGGGATATTTTTACACAAGACTTCAAAACCCTACCAATGACAGCGTAGCCGCTAAAATCTGCGCTATGGAGGGCGGCGTGGCTGCAATGCTTACTTCAAGCGGTCAGGCGGCTAACTTCTTTGCTGTATTCAACATTTGCGAGGCAGGCGACCACCTTATCGCCTCATCTTCAATTTACGGCGGTACATACAATCTCTTTGGTACTACCCTCAAGAAGATGGGCATTGAATGCACATTTGTAGACCAGGATCTCCCTGAAGAAGAACTTGCCAAGCTCTTTAAGCCAAACACTAAGGTTGTATTCGGCGAAACAATCACTAATCCGACTGTTTCTGTTTTTGATATTGAAAAATTTGCAAGACTTGCACATTCGCACGGTGTTCCGCTTATTGTAGACAACACATTTGCCACTCCCGTAAACTGCCGTCCGTTTGAGTTCGGCGCAGACATTGTTACTCACTCAACAACCAAGTATATGGACGGTCACGCAACAGCGGTTGGCGGCTGTATTGTTGACAGCGGTAATTTTGACTGGCTTGCTCATGCTGACAAATATCCTGGACTTACAACTCCCGACGATTCATACCACGGTATTGTTTATGCCGAGCGTTTCGGTAAGGCGGCTTACATCACAAAGGCTACTTCACAGCTTATGCGTGACCTCGGTGCTATTCAGTCACCGCAGCACGCTTATTACCTCAATATCGGTCTTGAGTCACTTCACCTTAGAATGAAAAAGCATTGCGAGAACGCACTTGCCGTTGCAAAATATCTTAAAAACAACGAAAATGTAGCTTGGGTTAGCTATCCTGACCTTGAAGACGACAAGTACCACGAGCTTGCTAAAAAATATCTTCCGAACGGTTCTTGCGGTGTACTTGCTTTCGGTATAAAGGGCGGCAGAGAAGAATCAATAAAGTTTATGGATTCGCTTAAGTTTATCACAATCGTTACTCATGTTGCCGACGCAAGGTCATGTATTCTTCACCCCGCAAGCCACACACACCGTCAGATGACAGACGAACAGCTTATTGAGGCAGGAGTAGCTCCTGACCTTATCCGCCTTTCTGTAGGTATTGAAAATGCGGATGATATTATCGCAGACCTTGCACAGGCGTTTGAAAAAATTTAAAAATTATACTCGGGAGTTGATTTTATGTCAGCTTATGTTTCTGCTGTAATAGTTGCGGCGGGCGGCTCTGTAAGAATGGGAATTGCAGACAGCAAACAGTTTATTCCGCTTCTTGACAAGCCGGCTATTGAATATACTTTAAAAGCATTTCAGAAATGCTACCTTATAAAAGAAATTGTTATAGTTTGCCGTGAGCAGGATGTTGACCGCATTAACGAACTTGTAAATCAAAACGGATTTACAAAGGTCAGCAAAGTTGTGCTCGGCGGTTCTTCACGCTCCGCAAGCGTGCGCAACGGCATTAAGGCGGCGAATGAAAAGGCAAAATATTTTGCTATTCACGACGGCGCCCGTCCGCTTATTACTGTTGACGAAATCGAAAGAGTTGTTGAGGCGGCTTTTGAAACCGGTGCGGCAACCCTCGGAACATCCGTTACGGATACAATCAAAATCGTTGACGGATTTAATAAGATTGAGAGCACACCGCTCCGCTCACAGCTTAGAGCAGTGCAGACTCCGCAGGTTTTTGAAAGAGATTTGTATATGTTTGCTCTTGAAAATGCAGGAGAAAACAGCCTTGAATTTACCGACGACTGCGCTCTTATCGAAAATATGGGCGGCGAAGTTCTCGTTGTAAAGGGCAGTGAAGAAAATATTAAACTCACCACTCCCGTAGATGTAATTCTTGCGGAAAGCATACTTAAAAACCGCATTAAGAACGGTAATTTCTGAACGAAAGGATAACATATGAGGATTGGTCACGGTTACGATGTTCATAAATTTGCAGAAAACAGAAAACTCATTTTAGGCGGAACAGAAATTCCGTATGAGTTTGGTCTGCTCGGTCATTCCGATGCCGATGTGCTTGTTCACGCAGTAATGGACAGCTTGCTCGGCGCTGCGGCTCTCGGTGATATAGGCAAACATTTTCCCGATACCGACGAAAGGTACAAAGGCGCAGACAGCATTGCTTTGCTCAAAGAGGTTTGCAGAATCCTTGACGAAAACGGCTACAAAATCGGCAATATTGATTCTACGGTAATTGCCCAAAAGCCGAAGCTTAAGGATTATATCTATGCCATGAGAGAAAATATTGCGAATGCTTGCGGCATTGATATTTCGCAGGTAAGCGTAAAGGCAACCACAGAAGAAAAGCTCGGTTTTACAGGCAGGCTTGAGGGCATTTCCGCTCACGCTGTTTGTATTATCGAATAATGAATTAATTAAGGATATTGAGCATACATATTAAACTATGAATGTTTGTATCATACACAAAAATAATGGAGGCACACAAAAATGAAAAATTGTCCAAGATGTAACGCACAGATGGAAGATAACGCTGTTTTTTGCCAGAATTGCGGTTTTTCTGTTGCACAGCAGGCAGAACCACAGGCACAGCAGCCACAGTACAATCAGTATGCGGCAGCTCCCGCTCCTGTTGTAGATCAATATGACCATACAGCTGAATTTTCTGCCGAAGATGTTTCTGAAAACAAGCTTTTGGCAGCAGTGATTTATGTATCAAGCATACTCGGTATTATTGTTGCACTTATTGCACAGAGCTCAAGAAAGTCTAAGTATCTTGATTTCCATATCAAGCAGGGACTTAAATCATTTGTTGTAATGTTTTTCCTCGGCGTAATCGGAGCTGTTTTATCATGGACTTGTATTTTTGCGATTGCGGCAGTTGTTTGTGAGGTTATCGTTCTTGTTTGCAATTATATCTGTCTTTTCAAGTCACTTGCCAACAAGTCAATCGAAATTCCGATTATTCGCAGCCTCGGTTTCCTTAAATGATTTAACTTAAATCATACAAGCCACACCTCGTTCATATTATTGAACGAGGTGTTTTTATGATAAAAAAATTATCGTTGGCTTTGATTATTGCAATAATTTTTACGGCGATACCTGTATTTTCGGTTGATGTCAATGCTGTGACGGAAGAAACGATTACAGCGCCGTCTGCCGTGCTTATGGAAACTTCATCGGGCAAAATATTGTTTGAAAAAAATCCGCACGAACAGCGTCCCTGCGCATCCATTACAAAGGTTATGACAATGCTGCTTGTTTGCGAGGCAATCGACAACGGAAAATTGAGCCTTGACGATACAATCACCGCCTCGGCGCACGCAGCGTCAATGGGCGGCAGCGACATATGGCTCGAAGAGGGCGAAACTATGAGCGCAGACGATATGATAAAAGCGACGGTTGTTGCATCGGCAAACGATGCGGCGGTTGCGCTTGCAGAGCATCTGTGCGGTAGCGAAGAAGTGTTTGTGGAGAAAATGAATGAAAAGGCAAGTCAGCTTGGAATGAAAGACACGGTATTTAAAAACTGCAACGGACTTGACGAGGACGGACACATTACCTCAGCTTATGATGTTGCGGTAATGTCGAGAGAACTTATGAAGCACGAAATGATTTTTGATTACACTTCAATATGGCTTGATAATCTTCGTGACGGAAAAACACAGATTGTAAATACAAATAAACTTCTGAAAACTTATAACGGCATAACGGGACTGAAAACAGGCACTACAAATGATGCCGGCTGTTGTATGTCGGCGTCGGCAAAAAGGGGAGATATGAGCCTTGTTGCGGTAGTTCTTGGCTGTAACTCGGGTAAAGAGCGTTTTTCGGACGCAGCGGCTTTGCTCGATTACGGTTTTGCAAACTTTTCGGTAACACAGTTGAAAGCACCCGAAGATTTACCGAAAACAATTAAGGTTGAAAACGGTATGCAGGGAAATATCGGTATCGGCTGTGATGTAAACGCAAGCATTGTGCTTGATAAAAACAGCAGTTCAAAGATAGTTTCAAAAATTGATTTGCCCGAAAGCATAGAAGCCCCCGTTGTGAGCGGACAAAAGCTTGGCACGGTTACATACAGCCTTGACGGCAATGCCGTAAAAAGCTTTGAAATTACCGCTTTGCAGGACGCAGAAAAGATTTCTTTTGCCTCAGTTTTCTCGGTTTTATTAAATTCTATAATTTCTTTATAAAATATACAAAATGACCTTGCAAAAAGTCGGGAATTATAGTATAATAAGACAGCAAAGATACTTGTTTCGGATTTTATGTTGCTTTTATCACCGTTTTTACGGTATATTACGCAGTATTATTCCGAAAGGGAATTTTGGGGGAATTAATAATGGCTACAAAACTTACAGACAAATATTTAAAAGGTTTCGTTAATGAACACGAGTATGAGGGTGTGGCTGCTGAAGTAAAGGCTGCTCACAAGGTGCTTCACGACGGTACAGGTCTTGGAAACGATTTCCTCGGCTGGCTTAATCTTCCTACAGATTATGACAAAGAGGAGTTTGCAAGAATTAAGGCTGCTGCCGAGAAGATTAAAAAAGATTCCGATGTATTTATCGTAATCGGTATCGGCGGTTCATACCTCGGTGCAAGAGCCGCAATTGAATTTCTTACTTCACAGAACTACAACCTTACTTGTAAGGATACACCGCAGATTTACTTTACAGGTAACTCAATCAGCTCATCTGCACTTGCAGAGATTATGGAGCTTTGCGAGGGTAAAGATGTATCTGTAAATATGATTTCAAAATCAGGTACTACAACCGAGCCTGCCATCGCATTCCGTGTATTCCGTGAAATGCTTGAGAAAAAGTATGGCAAAGAGGGTGCAAGAGAGCGTATTTACTGCACAACAGATAAGGCTAAGGGCACACTTAAGGCTCTTGCAGACGAAGAGGGTTACGAAACATTCGTAGTTCCTGATGATGTAGGCGGTCGTTTCTCTGTACTTACAGCAGTAGGTCTTCTTCCGATTGCTGTTTCAGGCGCTGACATTGACGCTCTTATGCAGGGTGCGGCAACTGCTCAGAAAGAATTTGACAATGACGACCTCGCTACAAACGATTGTTACAAATATGCGGCACTCCGTAACATTCTTTACCGTAAGGGTAAAACAATGGAGGTTATGGTATCTTACGAGCCTGCTTACACAATGATGTCTGAATGGTTTAAGCAGCTTTTTGCAGAGAGTGAGGGCAAGGATAACAAGGGCATTTTCCCTGCAAGCGTTATCTTCTCAACAGATCTTCACTCACTTGGTCAGTACATTCAGGACGGCAGAAGAACTATGTTTGAAACTGTTGTTCTCTTTGATAAATGTAAAAAAGAAGTTACACTCGGCACAGATCCTACTAATGTTGATGGTCTTAACTTCCTTTCGGGAAAGACAATGGGATATGTAAACCGCAAGGCTTTTGAGGGTACGGTTCTTGCTCATAACGACGGCGGTGTACCTAACATCGTTCTCAATGTTCCTGAGATGAACGAATCAGAGCTTGGCTATCTCATCTATTTCTTTGAAAAGGCTTGTGCTATTTCCGGCTATATGCTTGGCGTAAATCCATTTAACCAACCCGGTGTAGAAAGCTACAAGAAGAATATGTTTGCTCTCCTTGGCAAACCGGGTTATGAGGATCAGAAGGCTGCTCTTGAGGCAAGACTCAAGTAATTTCTTTTGTAAATAAGTTTAATATTCTGGAGGAACTAATATGGTTACTTTACTTATCGGTAAAAAAGGAACAGGCAAAACTAAAAAACTTATCGCTCTTGCTAATGAGGCAGTTGCTGCTTCTGCAGGTAATGTTGTTGTAATCGAAAAGGGCGCAAAGCTTACTTACGATGTAACACACAAGGCAAGACTTATTGATACCGAGCAGTACCTCATTGAGGGTTACGATATGCTCTTTGGTTTTATCAGCGGTATCTGCGCAGGCAACTATGATGTTACAGACATTCTTGTTGACTCAACATTCAAGATTTGCCCTACAGGTGTTGACGGTGTAGAAACTTTCACAAAGAAGTTGCAGGAGCTTTCAGAGGCTTCATCGACAAACATCGTTCTTCTTATTTCAGCAGAGGAGTCAGAACTTCCTGAATCTATCAACGCTGTTTGCCAGAAGGTATAATTAATTTCAAGTTTTAACGGACTGCTCTCTTTTGCAGGGCAGCCCGTTTTTTCTGCAATTTTGCGTTGCGGTAAGATTTATAAATTATGGTTTAGCTGAATACTTCATTAGATATTATAAAAGGTTGACCAAACTTTTATAATTATGCAGTAAAATATTCTGCTAAAATCTTACTTTTTTCAACTTTCAAAACTTTTTCACTTGAAATTCACAAAAATTATATCTTGCTGTCAGTTTTAGTTTATATAATTTTACAGAAAAACTAAATGGGAAGGGAATAACGATGAATTTAAAAAAATTAATTTTAAAAGCGTCACTCGGCGATAAAAAATCACTTGATTTTATTGCCGAAAAATATCAGAATTATGTCTGCTTTTTCTGTTCAACTGTAATTTCAGACAGTCAAAAAGCTGAAAATGCATTTAAAAAATCTTTTAAGGCTGTTTTTTCTGCCATAGAAAAAAATCCTAAAGTCGATAACCTTGATGAAATTGTAACATACGAAACCGCAAGAGTTTGCAAAGGCTTTATTTCCGATGAAAAAAACTCTGACAATATTCCTGCAAAGTTACAGCCTTTTGCGGATAAAGACAAAATATCATCTGTATCTGCAATTACAGCCGAACAGAAAAAACTTTTTGTGAATGCTCTTAAAGCCGTAGGAGCAAATCAAAGAATCGCACTTGCTCTTAATTTATTATGCGATTATGACGCAAAGAAAATTGCCGATATTTTAAAAATTTCTGAAGATAAAGTGCAAAATTCTCTTGATTACGGCAGAGAAAATGTAAAAAAACAGTTAAGACTGTCAAACGGAAATTTCAGTAAAAGAGATATTGTTTTCTTAATGACGGCATCATCGGATATAGTTAAAAGCGCTGCGACACAGAAAAAACTTTCCGATACTGCCGATAAAGCAGTTGATGATATAGTGCTGTCTTTGGCTAAACCGCAAAAATCGGATAAAAAGAAAGCTTGGATTGCAATTTCAGCTGTTGCTGTTTTTCTTATTGCTGTTATAGTTGTTTTTGCCGTAACTTCAAATAAAAATAACGGTACCCCAACAGCTACGGATGCTTCTGTAACTGCCGGAACAAATACATCTGCCACCATAGGTACCGATGAGGCAAAGGGTACTCATCACGCAGAGATTAATATTCGTGATTACGGTGTAATTAAGGTTGAACTTGACGGTGATGTTGCTCCGATTACGGTTGCAAACTTTATAAATCTTGCAAACAGCGGTTTTTATAACGGACTTACATTCCACCGTATTATTGACGGATTTATGATGCAGGGCGGCGACCCGTTAGGAAACGGTACAGGCGGTTCGGATAACACAATCAAGGGTGAATTTTCGCAGAACGGCGTAGAAAATAACCTTTCACATACAAGAGGTGCGATTTCTATGGCTCGTTCAACAGATATGGACAGCGCAAGTTCACAGTTCTTTATTGTTCAGTCAGACAGCACATATCTTGACGGTCAGTACGCTTGCTTCGGTTATGTAACCGACGGTATGGATATTGTCGATGAAATCTGTAAAAATGCGGTAACAACCGACAGCAACGGTTCTGTAGACGCAGAAAATCAGCCTGTTATAAATTCAATTAAAATTACAGATTAAAACTAAACGGACTTGATTTTTTTCAAGTCCGTTTTTAGGTTATTGTCTTAGAGTTTATTTCAATGTTTGTGTAACTTTAATAAAAACATTACGATATAAAAAGGAGGTAAACGCTTGAAAATATTGGTAGATGCAGACGCTTGTCCCGTTGTAAAACAAGTTGAAAAGATTGCTAAAAAGCACAGAGTGCCTGTCATTTTGCTTTGCGATACAAACCACATTCTTTCATCAAATTACAGTGAAATTAAAGTAATCGGTGCAGGCGCCGACGCAGTTGACATTGCGCTTGCAAATCTTTGTCAAAGCGGAGATATTACTGTTACGCAGGATTACGGAGTTGCGGCTCTTGTACTTGGCAAAGGCGGTTATGCAATTCATCAGTCGGGAAAAATATTTACAAACGAGAATATCGACGGACTTTTAATGGAGCGGCATATCAACAAAAAGGCAAGAATGTCATCTTCAAAAAATCATCTCAAAGGGCCTAAAAAGCGTACAAAAGAGGACGATTTAAGGTTTGAATCGGCATTTGAAAGTCTTTTATGCGTAATATTGTCACACGATTTAAAATAAAGAACGCAAAATAGAAAATATTGTCTTAATTTTCTTTACAAAACAGGCATTTTATAGTATTATTATAGTAATTATATTACACAGTGGGGTGTTAAGTTATGAAACCAAAATACAATAGAATTTTATTAAAACTTTCAGGCGAATCACTTGCAGGTGATCAGAAAACAGGTATCGACTTCGACAAAGTTGTTGAAATATGTAAACCAATCAAAAAGTGCGTAGACGCAGGCGTTCAGGTAGGTATCGTTGTTGGCGGCGGTAACTTCTGGAGAGGCAGAAGTTCAGGTGATATGGACAGAACAAGAGCAGACCATATGGGTATGCTTGCAACCGCAATCAACGCTCTCGGCGTAGCAGACGCACTTGAGCAGCTCGGCTGCGTAGTAAGAGTTCAGACCGCTATTTCAATGCGCCAGGTTGCAGAGCCTTACATTCGCAACAAGGCTATGTGCCATCTCCAATCAGGCAAGGTTGTAATCTTCGGCTGCGGTACAGGTAACCCGTTCTTCAGCACAGACACAGCTGCCGCTCTTCGTGCAAACGAGATTGAGGCTGACATTATGATGAAAGCTACAATGGTTGACGGCGTATATGACAGCGACCCTAAAACAAATCCAAACGCTAAGAAGTACGATGTTGTTTCTTTCCACGAGGTTCTCAACAAGGACCTTGCAGTAATGGACAGCACAGCAGCTTCACTTTGTAAGGACAACAAGCTTCCTGTTCTTGTTTTCAGCCTTGAAGACCCTGAGAATATTTATCGTGCGGTATGCGGTGAAAACATCGGCACTGTAGTTGATGCTATAGACTAATATTTTATGATGAATTAACGGAGGAAACATTATGCAAACACAGATTAAAAAGGCTTCTGAATCAATGGAGAGAAGAGTATCTCATATGCAGCAGGAGTTTTCTGAAATCAGAGCCGGCAGAGCAAACCCCGGTGTACTCGATAAGGTAAAGGTTGATTATTACGGTGCACCTACTCCTGTAAATCAGCTTGCGGCAGTTTCGGTAACAGAGGCAAGAACTCTCACCGTTCAGCCTTGGGATATGTCTGTTTTAAGACAGATTGAAAAGGCTATTCTTACATCTGACATCGGTATTAACCCACAGAACGACGGTAAGGTTATCCGCCTTGTATTCCCGCCTCTTACAGAGGACAGAAGAAAGGAAATCGTAAAAGACATTATGAAGATTTCCGAAGATACAAAGGTACAGGTAAGAAATGTTCGCCGTGACTTAATCGACAAACTTAAGGCTATGAAGAAGAGCGGCGAGCTTACAGAGGACGATTTAAAGCAGGGCGAAAAGAAAGCGCAGGAGCTTACAGACAAGTATATCAAGAATATAGACACAATTTCAGCCGCAAAGCAGAAAGAAATTTTGGAGATGTAATATGGCTTTTTGGAATTCAAAGTCTGAAGAAGCTAAAAAAACGGATATAATTTTACCCGAACACATAGGTATTATAATGGACGGTAACGGCAGATGGGCAAAAAAGCGCAGTCTGCCTCGTTCTGTCGGACATCGTGAGGGCGCAAAAACTTTCAGAAAAATCACAAGATATTGCTCGGACATCGGTATAAAATATCTTACCGTTTATGCTTTTTCAACTGAAAACTGGAAACGCCCGGAGGATGAAGTCAGCGCTCTTATGAAACTTTTTAAGTCTTACCTTAACGAGGCGCTTGAGGACTTCAAAGATGACAGCATTGTTGTAAAATTTATCGGAGATAAATCTCATTTCAGCTTAGATTTGCAAAATCTTATGATTGAAAACGAGGAAAGTTCAAAAGACCGTGACGGTATGGTGCTTAATATTGCTATGAATTACGGCAGCCGTGACGAAATTGTGCGTGCCGTTAAAAATATAAGCACAGATGTAAAAAGCGGTAAGATTGATGTTGAAAATATTGACGAAGCGCTTTTTTCAAATTATCTTTATACCGCCGGTCAGCCCGATCCCGATTTGATAATCAGACCGAGCGGTGAATACCGAATTTCAAACTTTATGCTATGGCAGGCTGCTTATACCGAGTTTGTCATAATGAATAAGCTCTGGCCTGATTTTGAAAAGTCAGACCTTGACGAGGCTATTAATATATACTCTCAACGCAACAGGCGCTTTGGAGGAGTATAAAGAAGCAGGTAGATCAGTTATGAAATCATTAAAAGCAAGACTTCTTACAGCGGTTGTCGGCATTTCCATAATTTTAGTTTTGCTGTTTTTGGGAGAAATACAGCCGCTCGTAATCGCCTTTGCGGTAGCTGCGGTTACGGCGTTTATGACAGGCGAATACTTACACGCTAACAAGCTGTTGAAAAAATATTTTATTTCGGTTCCGTGCATACTATTTGCAGCAGTAATTCCCATAGTATTAAATACAGGCTTGGTATATCCGATTATTGCCGTTTTTATGATAGTGGGGTTTGCTATGCTGATATACAATCACAAGCAAATCAATTATCTTGGCTTTGCGTATGCGATGTTCGGCACACTTCTTATCACATTCGGAATGAGTGCGTTTTCGGCTCTTTGCCTTAATTGCAAGCCGTTGAGTTTTTACTTTGCCACTATTTTTTCACTTCCTTGGATGGCGGACGCAGGCGGATTTTTTATCGGCGCAAGCTTTGGCAAACATAAACTTTGTCCGAATGTCAGCCCTAAAAAAACGGTTGAGGGCGCAGTCGGCGGAGTAATTTTCTGCGTATTGACTGCCGTTGTACTCGGTTTGCTCTTTGCGTTTGTAATTGCTCCCAAATATAAGTTTAACTTTGTTGCTCTTATCATTCTCGGTGTTGTTGACGCCGTGGTTTCTATTTTCGGCGACTTGAGTTTTTCTCTTATCAAGAGAAGTGTAGGCATTAAGGACTACAGTTCTGTATTTCCCGGTCACGGCGGTATGCTCGACAGATTTGACAGCATTATTTTTACCGCTCCTGTTATGCTTGCAATCAATCAGTTTTTGCCTTTTGCTACGGTGGTGTAAATTATGATTAAAAATATTTCCGTTTTAGGTTCAACAGGTTCAATCGGTACTCAAACGCTTGATGTTGTCGATAAACTTAATTTGAATGTTACAGCGCTTACCGCAAATTCAAATGTCAAGCTAACGGAACAGCAGATAAGAAAGTATAAGCCGCAGATTGCAGTGCTTTTTGACGAAGAAAAAGCAAAAGAATTACAGCTTGCGGTCAAAGATACCAATACAAAAGTTCTCGGCGGAATGGACGGACTTATTGCGGCGGCAACCGAAAAAAGCTGCGAACTTGTACTTAATTCCGTTGTGGGAATGGTAGGCTTGCTGCCCACAATTGCGGCGGCAAATGCCAAAAAAGATATTGCGCTTGCAAATAAGGAAACTCTTGTTGCGGGCGGACATCTTGTTACGGATGCTGTCAGGGATAATAATGTAAGGCTTTTGCCTGTTGACAGCGAGCACTCGGCAATTTTTCAGTGCTTGCAGGGGATGCCGCAGAATAAGGCACTTAAAAAGCTGATACTTACGGCATCGGGCGGTCCTTTCTTTGGCAGAACCCGTGACGAACTTAAAAATGTTACGGTAGAGCAGGCTCTTAATCATCCGAATTGGAGTATGGGTGCTAAAATCACCATAGACTCTGCTTCAATGATGAATAAGGGACTTGAAATTATAGAGGCAAGCAGACTTTTTGATGTTGAGGGCGACAGAATTGATGTTGTGGTTCACAGAGAAAGTATAATCCATTCGCTTGTTGAGTATGACGATAATTCGGTTATCGCTCAACTTGGCTTGCCCGATATGCGTATTCCTATTCAGTATGCGGTTACATATCCCGACCGTTATGAGTCGCCTGTGGGCGAGCTTAAACTTGCGGATATTGCCAAAATGACATTTTTTGAGCCTGATTACAAGACCTTTGAATGTCTTACAGCGTGCAAGAAAGCCCTTGATACAGGCGGTACGGCTACGGCTGTGGTAAACGGCGCAAATGAAGAGGCAAACGCTTTATTCCGTCAAGGAAAAATATCTTTCCTTGAAATCGGCAGTCTTGTTACGGAATCATTAAATGCCGTAAAGACAATTAATCAAAAAAATGTTGAGGATGTTCTGAACGCAGACGCACTTGCAAGAGAGTTTGTACGCAGAACGGTAAACAAATAATTAGATTTTGCGGAATTTTTATCTGGAGTTGATTGACCAAATATGCAAATATTAGTAACTATAGCCTTGGTAGTAATTGCGGTGCTGCTTTTTGAGCTGATTATAGGATTACATGAGTTCGGACATTTCATTACGGCAAAGCTTTCGGGCATTAAGGTAAATGAATTTGCACTTGGAATGGGACCAAAGCTGTTTAGTTTTAAAAAGGGCGAAACTCAGTATTCCCTCAGACTTTTCCCGATTGGCGGATATTGTGCAATGGAGGGTGAGGACGAAGACAGTCCCGAGCCGCGCTCGTTTAATAATGCAAAGGTCTGGAAACGAATGATAGTCATTATTGCGGGTGCGGTAATGAATATAATTCTTGGCATAATTTTTTCTTTTATAATGGTCATTCCGCAGGAGGCATACACTTCTACGACTGTTGAACAGTTTGACCCACGCTCTTATTCCGCAAACTGCGGTTTACAGATCGGCGATAAAATTGTTAAGGTCAACGGATATGATATTTACAATTCAAAGGATTTATCTTTTTCGTTTGCAGGTGTAAACTGTGAAAATGTTGACGGTAAGTCTGTATCCGTATATAAGCAGGACTGCGCAAATGCAATCTGTACGGAGTACAGTAAAATTGCAACCGATAAAAAGCCCGATGACGATACGCTCCTGAAACTTTACAATATCACAACCGACGGTTGTACGGCGGTGAATAATTCCGCCGACAAAACCGAGGCTAAAAAGGTGATGGACGATACCGTCAAAAAACTTTATGATACAATCGGTGTAACAGACTATACTCTCCCGACAATTACCGAAAAAGATACCCGTCAGCGTTATACTGCAACTGTTACGGTAATAAGGGACGGCAAAGAAGTTGAGCTAAACGATGTTCAGTTCTTTACTTACTATAAAAACGAAGAGGATAAAGAGGCAGATAAGCCGTCGGTTTCTCTTGATTTTTATGTTGAGCCAATCGACAAAACATTCACTTCTGTAATTAAACAGGGATTTTCCGAAGCTTTGTCAGTCGGCAGAATGGTATGGCAGTCGGTTGTATGGATTGCGCAGGGCAGATTTGGATTTAAAGATATGTCAGGTCCTGTCGGCATTGCATCTGCGGTAACACAGGTTGCCTCACAGGGACTTGAAACAAACTTCGGTTCTGCGGTATTTAATATTTTAAATGTTATGACCTTGATTACAATAAATCTCGGTATATTCAATATGCTCCCGTTCCCGGCACTTGACGGCGGAAGATTTTTGCTTTTGCTTATTGAGTGGATATTCAGAAAGCCGATACCGAGAAAGGTTGAGAAATATATCAATGCAGCAGGCTTTATTATTCTTATGGGATTTATGGTTGTTGTAACCTGTAAGGATATATGGCAGTTGTTTACCGGACAGCTAAGCCTGTAGCACAGGAGGAATTATAGTGGGAAGTAAAAAACAAGTTAAGGTCGGCAATGTGCTTGTCGGCGGAGGTGCCGATGTAAGTATTCAGTCAATGCTGAATGTTCCGTCAACCGATATTGAGGGTTCGGTTAAACAGGCGGTTGAGCTTGAAAAAGCAGGTTGTCAGATTATAAGAGCCGCTATTCCTAACAAGGATGCGGTTAAACTTATTCCGGCATTAAAGCAGGCTCTTACAATTCCCGTTGTTGCCGACATACATTTCGATTACAAATTAGCGCTTGAGGCTTGTGCCGCAGGTGTTGATAAAATTCGTATAAATCCGGGCAATATCGGTTCTGATGACAGGGTAAAGGCGGTTGCCGACGCTTGCCGTCAGAGAAATATTCCTATCAGAATCGGTGTAAACTCAGGTTCACTTGAAAAGGAAATTCTTGCAAAGTACGGTCACCCCACACCGCAGGCGCTTTGCGACAGTGCGCTTTATCATGCGTCTTTGCTTGAAAAGTTCGATTTTAACGATATTGTTCTTTCAATGAAAAGCTCAACCGTTCCGTTTATGGTTAAGGCTTATGAGCTTGCAAACGAGCAGTGCGATTATCCGCTCCACCTTGGCGTTACCGAGGCAGGTACCGAACGAATGGGCATTATCAAGTCGGCTGCAGGTATCGGTTCGCTGTTACTTCACGGAATCGGCGACACAATCAGAGTTTCTCTTACGGCTGACCCTGTAAAGGAAATCTATGCCGCTAACGATATTTTAAAAGCGCTCGGACTTAAAAAGAGCGGTGTGCAGTTTGTATCCTGCCCGACCTGCGGCAGAACAAGAATTGACCTTGTAAAAATTGCGGGAGAGGTTGAAAACAGACTTAAAGACTGTAAAAAGAATATCAAAGTAGCCGTAATGGGCTGTGTTGTAAACGGTCCCGGAGAAGCAAGAGAGGCTGACATCGGAATTGCAGGCGGTGACGGCTGCGGTCTTGTATTCAAAAAAGGTGAAGTAATCAGAAAAGTTCCCGAGGAGCAGCTTGTTGACGCTCTTATGGATGAAATCGATAAATTATAATTCTTATAAGGAAGAATATGAAAACACTCGGAGAAGTCTTTAATCCGTATCTTGCGGATAAACCGCTCGCTGATGATATATCATCAGCCGAGCTTTTAAAACTTAATATTAACAGTAATAATCGCTCAATCACAATGACTGCCAAATTTGGCGGTCTTGTGTTGAGGGATAACCTTTTTGCTGCCGAAAAACAAATTTCCAAATCCGAATTAAATCTCGGCTCTGTCAGAATTAATCCGATTTATGATTCTAAACTTTTTTCAGCAGATTATTTTCCTGAGCTGTATAAGGCGGTTAAGCGTGATATTCCGAGTATTAACGGCACACTTAACAACGCATTTGTTACCTATGAGGAAGGTAATTTGCAAATCACACTTAATAACGGCGGCAAAAGCCTTTTAGATGCCAAGGGTTTTGACAAGGCTCTTAAAAGGCTTGTTGCAGAGGAATTTTCGCTTGAAATCAACATTATATATACAGGTACGCTTGAAGTTGACGGACAGAGCGAAGAATATATGCAGACAATGAAAAATGCCGCAGAAAAAATCGAAAGACAAAAGATTGAAGAAAGCGTGTACGATACTGCGAGCAATGAGGCTGTTACAAAAGCTGTAAAGAAAAAGAGAAATTCCGATGCAGTGCAGGAAATTGAAGTGCGGGAGGGCAAGTTTTTGCTGCCGCAGATTGTTGAAGCCTCAATAAAACCTTTTTACGGCAGGTCTATACGAGGTAAAATCGAGCCAATCAGCACAATTGTTGCCGACACAGGCAGAATAGTAGTATGGGGCGATATTTTTGATATTGAAAAAAAGGTAACAAAGTCGGGAGATAAAAATATTTTTGTAATCGACATTACCGACTATTCGGGTTCTACATCCGTAAAAGTTTTCGGAACAATCAAAGACACCGCAATTCTCGATAACCTGAAAAAAGGTGACACTGTAGTTGTTCAGGGCGATGTTGAATATGACCGCTACGCAGGCGAGCTTATGCTTGTTGCAAGGTCAATCGGCACTGCAAATAAGGTTAAGGTTGTGGATAAAGCGGAGGAGAAGCGTGTCGAACTGCATTTGCATACGAATATGTCGCAGATGGACGCAGTAACCTCGGCAGGCGACCTTGTAAAAAGAGCCGCCGATTGGGGACACCCGGCAGTTGCAATCACAGACCACGGTGTTGCACAGGCTTTCCCTGACGCTATGAAAGCCGCCGATAAAATTAATAAAGACGGCGAAAAAATCAAGGTTATTTACGGCACAGAGGCTTACTTTATGGATGACCTTGTAGAATCTGTTTCGGGCAAAAGCGAAGAACCGCTTGACGGCACATTTATCTGCTTTGATATTGAAACTACCGGTCTTTCCGCAAATCGTGACAAAATCACAGAAATCGGTGCCGTAAAGGTTGAAAACGGACAGATAACCGATACTTTTTCAACTTTTGCAAATCCGGGTATGCCGATTCCCGCAAAGATAACCGAGCTTACGGGCATTACCGACGCTATGGTAAAAGACGCACCGTCACAGAGCGAGGCGGTTAGCGCATTTCTTGAATTTGCAGGCGACAATGTGCTTGTTGCGCATAATGCACCGTTTGATACCTCGTTTATCCGTAAGGCTTGCGAAAATATGAACAGGGAGTACAACTACACTTCCATTGACACCGTTGCAATTTCAAGAGCCATTTTGACCGATATTAAAAACTGCAAGCTTGATACCGTTGCAAAGTATTTACGACTTGGCGACTTTAATCATCACCGTGCAACCGACGATGCGGAAATGCTTGCAAGAATTTTTATAAATCTTTGTACCCGTCTTAAAGATGACTACAATATTACAAAAACCAACGAAATCAATACACAGATTGCAGGCGGCGGTGACTTCAAAAAACTGCCGACTTATCACCAAATAATTCTTGTAAAGAATTTAACAGGTCTTAAGAATTTGTATAAATTGATTTCTTACGCTCATCTCACATATTTTTATAAAAAACCGAGAATACCTAAGAGTGAGCTTGTTAAGCACCGTGAGGGACTTATAATCGGCTCGGCTTGTTGTGCAGGTCAGCTGTATCAGGCTATACTTCTCGGAAAGCCGTGGCCTGAAATCAAAGCAATTGCATCATTTTATGACTACTTTGAAATTCAGCCTGCGGGAAACAATAATTTTATGATTCGTGAGGGCAGATTTGCCAATGAGGCAGAACTCCACGAAATTGATAAGACTATAGTAAAACTCGGCAAAGAACTCGGCAAGCCTGTTTGTGCTACTTGCGATGTTCATTTTATGGACCCGAAAGACGCCGATTACAGAAAAATTCTTATGGCTGGTCAGGGCTTTAAAGATGCCGAAGAGCAAGCTCCGCTTTACCTTAGAACCACAGCGGAAATGCTCAAAGAATTTGAGTACCTCGGCAAAGAAAAGGCATACGAAGTTGTTGTCACAAATCCACGCAAAATTGCCGATATGTGCGAGTCGATAAGACCTATTCCGAAAGGAACTTTCCCGCCTAACATTGAGGGTGCGGAGGAAGAACTCGTTTCTATCACATGGGAAAGGGCAAAGGAAAAATACGGTGACCCTCTTCCTGAAATTGTTAAGGCTCGTCTTGACAAAGAACTTAATTCAATTACAACCTACGGTTTCTCCGTACTTTATATGACCGCTCAAAAACTCGTTGCCGACAGCGAGGCACACGGTTATCTTGTAGGTTCACGAGGTTCGGTAGGTTCGTCATTCGTTGCGACAATGTCTGGTATTTCTGAAGTAAATCCGCTTTGCCCGCACTATATATGTCCAAAATGTAAACACAGCGAATTTATTACAGACGGCAGTTACGGTTCGGGTTTTGATATGCCTCCTAAGAATTGCCCCGAGTGCGGCACTCTTATGGACCAGGACGGTCACGAAATTCCGTTTGAAACATTCCTTGGATTTAAAGGCGACAAAGTGCCTGATATTGACCTTAATTTCAGCGGTGAGTATCAGTCAAAATCGCACAGATACACGGAGGAACTGTTCGGTAAAAACAATGTGTTTAAGGCTGGTACTATTTCTACCGTTGCGGAAAAAACCGCTATCGGCTATGTAAAGGGTTATGCCAACGATAAGGGTATGATTCTTCATAAGGCTGAAATCAAGCGACTTGCTCTCGGCTGTACGGGCGTTAAGCGTACAACGGGTCAGCACCCGGGCGGTATGGTTGTTGTACCGAGAACAAACGAAGTTTACGACTTCTGTCCTGTTCAGCACCCTGCAAACGATATGAAGTCCGACAATATTACCACTCACTTCGACTTCCATTCTATTCACGATACAATTACAAAACTTGATGAGCTCGGACACGATGTTCCGACAATTTATCACTATCTTGAACTTTATACGGGTATTCCCGTTATGAAAGTATCAATGAGTGACCCCGAGGTTATGAGCCTGTTTACATCAACCAAAGCTCTCGGTGTAACTCCCGAAGATATAGGCTCAGAAACAGGTACATTCAGCTTGCCCGAATGCGGCACTTCCTTTGTACGAGGAATGTTGGTAGAGGCTAAGCCAAAAACATTTACCGACCTTTTGCAGATTGCAGGTTTGTCACACGGAACAGGTGTATGGCTTGGCAATGCGCAGGAGCTTATTCATAATCATACCTGCGATATTTCAAGCGTTATCGGTACTCGAGATTCCATTATGACTTACCTTATGCATAAGGGACTTGAGCCGGGTATGGCATTTAAGATAATGGAAATTGTCCGTAAAGGTAATGCGACAAAATTGCTTACCGAAGAACATTTCAAGGCGATGAGAGATAACAATGTTCCCGAATGGTACATTGATTCCTGTATGAAAATTCAGTATATGTTCCCGAAAGCCCACGCCGCCGCATATATGATTGCTACATTGCGACTTGGCTGGTACAAGGTGCATAAGCCTGTTGAATATTACGCAGCTTACTTTACGGTACGAAGCGAAAACCTTGACGGTGTTGTGCTTATGCAGGGACATCAGGCTGTTAAAAACAGAATGAAACTTATAAAGCAAAAGCAAAGCGCCCACGAATCGTCTACAAAAGAAGATCAGGAGTACGCTACACTTCAGATTGTAAATGAAATGCTTGCAAGAAAAATTGAAGTTCTGCCTGTTGACATTTACAAATCCGAGGCTAAAATGTTCAAGGTTGAGGACGGCAAAATAAGACTTCCGTTTTCAACGATTCCCGGACTTGGCGAAAGCGCCGCAATATCTCTCGCTGAATCGGGAAAGGTAAATACATACCTTTCCATTGAAGAAATGCAGATAAAGACAAAGGTTTCCAAATCTATTATTGAGTCGCTGAAAAATATCGGCGCACTTGAGGGACTTCCGGAAAGCTCACAGATGTCATTGTTTTAAGGAGTGGCGTAATAAATGAAAAAACTTTTTACATTAAAAAATGTACTGATTTGTATTCTTTTTACAATATTTTTGCTGTTTGTAAAGGATAATTTCAGTGTGGTATGGAACGCAATTTGTATGTTTGCATCTATTCTGACACCGTTTGTAATAGGGTTTTTGTTTGCGTATATTTTGAATTTTCCTTACAAATTCTTTTATTCAAAAGTATTCGGATTTTTGAAAAACAAAAAAGCTTTTTTTGCGAAAATGCGCAAACCGTTATCTATAATTTGCACATATACGGCGGTAATTGCCGTACTCGGATTTTTGATTGCCATTCTTGTTCCGCAGATCGGCGACAATATTTCGAGCCTTGTTGAAAGAGTGCCGTCATATTTTAATTCAGTATATGAATGGCTTTCAAGCGTTGCCGATTGGGCTAATAAGACTTATAATGCAAACATTGATATTGACGCATCTTTTGCTCAACTCGGCAAAGAGATTGCAAATAATTTAAACGGCACTACAATTGCAAATTTCTCAAAAAATGTGTTGTTTGATACTCTTCTACCTATGATTACAAACACCACGGCGGGAATTTATAACTTTATTATGGGTATTGTAATTTCCGTTTACTTCCTGTCAGCAAAGGAAATGCTGTGCAGACAGGTAAAGCGCCTTGCCGTTGCGTTTATTCCGATAAAATTCTTGCCTAAAGTTTATGAGATTGTCGATATTACCGATACAAAATGCGGTAGATTCCTTGTTGGCGACATTATTGACGCCGCTTTTATCGGAGTGCTCACATTCATTACAATGTCTATTTTCCAATTGCCGTATGCCGCATTGATTGCGGTTCTTATCGGTGTAACAAATATTATTCCTTTTTTCGGTCCTTTCATAGGTGCAATCCCGAGTGCTATTATACTTTTCCTTGAAAGCCCGTGGGATATGATTATATTCATTGCGATTGTATTTGTTATTCAACAGCTTGACGGCAACCTTTTCAAGCCGAAGATTATCGGCAGTCAGGTCGGACTTTCAAGTTTCTGGGTACTTTTCAGCGTTATCGTCGGCGGAAGTTTATTCGGTATGGTAGGCTTTATTTTAGGTACTCCTATATATGCGGTTATTTATACACTGATCGGCAAAAGAGTTAAAAACGCTATTGACAACAAAGGCAAAATCGCTCAGGAGGCACTTGACTTTGAGGTACTGAATTATGTAAAGATTGCCACAGAACAAAAGAAGATAAGAGAAGAAAAGGAAAACGCTCAAAAGGAAAAGCTTTTGAAGTTTATCAAACCCGATAAACATACAAATTCCGAAAGCAATGACGATAATAAAGACGACAAAGAATAATATTCATTTTGCAGAGCAGTAAAATTGTTTGCTGCTCTGTAATTAAAAATATTTTTGTTAAAAAATTGACAAGTACATTTTTATATGTTATTATATTAGCATATTAGCACGCTAAAGCGTTTTGTAAAGAGGTTTTTATGAAAAAGAATTTAAAAATTACCCCCGAAGGAATGAAAGATTTTCTTTTTGCGGAGTGTTCGGCAATGGACGATGTATGCGGCAAAATAGAAAAGGTATTTACAAAGGGTGGTTTTAAGAAAGTAATCACACCGGGTATTGAATTTTACGATATTTTTTCAATGGAATGCAGCGGAATTGACCAGCAGTCAATGTTTAAATCAGTTGACAACAAAGGCAGACTTCTTGTTATGCGTCCCGATTCAACACTTCCGATTGCAAGAATGGTGTCGTCAAGACTTAAAAACAGCATTATGCCTGTAAGACTTTACTATAAGCAGGCAGTGTACAGAAATAACCCTACTCTTATGGGCAGAAGAAATGAATTTATGCAGATGGGCGTTGAATTGCTCGGCGTAAAGGGCAAGAGGGCAGACCTTGAGGTGCTCTCTACAGCAATCAGAGCGATTATGAGCGTAGCTGACGATTTCAGAATCGAGCTTGGACACGCACAGGTATTTAACGCACTTATCAGTGAAATAGATATTGACGAGGATTTCAAAGAGAAAATTAGAGTTACCATTGAGGGCAAAAACTATTCTGCTCTTAATAACCTGCTTGACAAACTTGAGCCTTGCAAGGCTGTAACCGCTATCAGAAGTTTGCCGTCGCTCTTTGGCGGTGACGAAGTGTTTGACAAGGCAACAGAGCTTTGCAGCGGCACAAAGGCTGTTGACGCACTCAATTATTTACATACACTCTACGATTCGCTTAAAACTCTCGGACTTGGGGACAAACTCATTGTTGACCTTGGTCTTGTGCAGAGAAACGATTATTATACAGGTTTTGTTTTCTGCGGTTACATTTCAGGTATTGGTGACGCAGTTCTTTCGGGCGGCAGATACGATGACCTCCTTTCTGAATTTGACGCTCCTATGGGCGCAGCAGGCTTTGCTATTGACACAGACGCAATCACAGAAAAATTGCTTTCCGATAAAAATACAAGCTACACAGATGTGCCCGATATTCTCGTTTATGCAAATGACGGCGCAGAGATTGAGGCAATCAATGCCGTTGCCGATATGCAGAGAAATGGAATTAACGCTCGTTTCTGCGTGCTCGAAACTCTTGAAGAGGCAAAGGCTTTTGCAGAAAAAATGGGTATAGACAAAGTACAAATAATCGGCTGAAGTGCGAAAGGATTTTTCAAATGAAACCATTAAGAATAGCTCTTACAAAGGGCAGACTTGAGAAAACAACTATTGAGCTTTTCCAAAAAATCGGCTACAACTGCGACGAGGTTATCAATAAGGGCAGAAGATTGATTCTTCCGATTGGTGACAACGACTTTGAGGTTGTGCTTGCAAAGGCGGCCGATGTTATTACATATGTTGAGCACGGTGTGTGCGACCTCGGCGTGGTAGGTAAGGACACAATTCTTGAGAACGGCAATTCTTTTTACGAGTTGCTTGACTTAGGCTTCGGCAAGTGCAGATTTGCCCTTGCTACTAAAAAAGGCACAGATTTTTACAGTGGCTACAACACAAAGACTATTGCCACAAAGTATCCGAATGTAACCCGTGCATTTTTTGACGATAAAAATATGGATGTCAGAATTATTAAAATCGAAGGCTCTGTAGAGCTTGCTCCGCTTGTGGGACTTTCTGACGGCATTGTTGATATTGTAGAAACAGGTTCAACACTCAAGGCAAACGGACTTGAGGTTATTGAGTGGGTAACTGAGATTTCGGCAAGACTGATTGCAAACACAGCAAGCCTTAAACTTCGCAAGGCTGAAATTGAGGAACTTCAAAAGAAACTGGAGGCTGTAACAAAATGATTACTACTGTAATTGCTGACGGAAAAAAGGAATACGATTTTATAGAGCTTCTCAAAAGCAGAGCGCAAAATTCAGACAAGAATGTTATTCCGATTGTGTCTGAAATCATTGAAAATGTTAAGACAAACGGCGACAAGGCGGTATATGACTACACCGTTAAATTTGACGGCAAAGCACCTGAAAAGGCAGAGATTTCTGCTGATGAAATCGACGCCGTAATTTCTGAATGTGACCCTAAATATATCGAAACAGTAAGAAAAGCCGCAAAGAATATTGAGGATTTCCATAAGCGCCAGGTTCAGCAGAGCTGGCTTACCACAAAGAATAACGGCGTTATTATGGGACAGCGTATCAGAGGTTTGAAGCGTGTCGGCATCTATGTTCCCGGCGGTACAGCTGCGTATCCGTCATCTGTACTTATGAATGCAATTCCCGCTAAAATTGCAGGTGTTGAGGAAATTGTAATGTGCACACCTCCTATGAAAAACGGCAAGCCAAACCCAAATATTCTTGCAGCCGCCAAGCTTGCGGGTGTTGACAGAATTTTCCTTATGGGCGGCGCACAGGCTATTGCCGCTATGGCATACGGCACAGAGAGTGTACCTAAGGTTGACAAGATTGTAGGTCCGGGCAATATCTTTGTTGCCACAGCCAAAAAACTTTTGTACGGTACCGTTGATATTGATATGATTGCAGGCCCGAGCGAAATTCTTATTATTGCCGATAAATCGGCTAATCCTAAGTTCCTTGCCGCCGACCTTATGAGCCAGGCAGAGCACGACAAACTTGCGTCTGCAATTCTTCTTACAGACTGCGAAGAACTTGCAAATCAGACTGTAAAAGAGCTTGAAAGACAGGTTCAGACCCTTTCGAGAAATGAAATTATAAATTCTTCACTTGACAATTTCGGTGCGATTATTGTGTGCAGTGATATGAAACAGGCCGTACTTTTCGCAAACGAGCTTGCTCCGGAGCATCTCGAAGTATGCTGTGAAAATCCGATGGAGTATGTAGGCAAACTCGACAACGCAGGTTCGGTATTCCTCGGCAACTATTCACCTGAACCTCTCGGCGACTATTTTGCAGGTCCTAACCATGTTCTTCCTACAAGCGGTACAGCAAGATTTTTCTCACCGCTCTCGGTTGACAGCTTTGTTAAGAAATCAAGCTTTATCTGCTACACAGAAGAAGCATTAAGAAATGATGCGCAGGATGTAGTTCGCTTTGCGGACACAGAGGGACTTACAGCACACGCAAATTCAATCAAAGTCAGATTTGAGGACATTGATTTTGAATAAATGATTTTGAGTTAAAATGAATAGTGATTTGACAGAGTGTTTTGTCAAAAAAATATTTGATTTAAATTTACGGAAATTATTAAAATTTTGTAATATTTATTGTAAATCGTCTTTAAAAAGGATATAATCATATAGACTGAGCTTTTAGGCTCTGTTTAGATAACTTATTTGAGGTGAGAAAATGCGCCAAACAGAAATCAGCCGTAAAACCAAAGAAACCGACATCAAGCTTTCACTTTGTCTTGAGGGCGGAGATATTTCAATTGACACAGGCATTGGATTTTTTGACCATATGCTCAATTCGTTTGCCACACACGCAGGCTTTGGTCTTGAGCTTGAGGTTAAGGGCGATTTGTATGTTGACGAGCATCATACAGTTGAGGATACGGGTATAGTCCTCGGCAAGGCATTTTCTCAAATTTTAAAAGATAAATCTTCTATCGACCGTTTCGGCAGCTTTTATGTACCGATGGACGAGGCGCTTGCGTTTGCCTCTGTCGATATAAGCGGCAGACCTTTCCTTGTATTTGACGCAGAATTTCCGCAGGAAATGTGCGGTCAGTACAATTGTGCAATGACTGTTGAGTTTATGAGAGCACTTGCTTACAATGCAGGCATTACTCTGCACATAAAGTCTTTGTACGGTGACAATTCTCACCATATTACAGAAGCAATTTATAAAGCGGTTGCTCACGCATTAAGACTTGCCGTAAAGGAAAATACCTCAAATAAACCTCTTTCCACTAAAGGAGTGTTATAAATGATTATTTTACCTGCAATAGATATTAAAGACGGTAACTGCGTAAGACTTTTTAAAGGTGATTACGCTACTGTAGAAAAGGTGTGCGACACACCTTTTAAAGCGGCCGAACAGTTTAAAGCGGCAGGCGCACAGTATATGCATATGGTTGACCTTGACGGCGCTAAGGACGCTACTCTCGCAAATGCAGACCTCATCATTGATGTGGCAAAGCAGAGCGGACTTAAGGTAGAAGTAGGCGGCGGTATTCGTGATATGGCTGCTATTGAACGCTACCTTAATAATGGCATCGACAAGGTTATATTGGGTTCGGCGGCTGTAAAAAATCCTGACTTTGTAATTGAGGCGGTAAAGGCTTTCGGTGACAAAATTGTGGTTGGCATTGACGCTAAAAACGGTATGGTTTGTGCCGAGGGTTGGATTGACGAATCGGAAATCAACTACATAGAGCTTGCAAAGCGTATGGAGGATATTGGCGTTGGTCAGATTGTGTTTACCGATATTGACCAGGACGGTACACTTGCAGGCCCTAATTTAAAGCAGCTTGACGACCTTGTTCACGAGGTAAACTGCCGAGTAGTTGCAAGCGGCGGCGTGTCTGTTCTTAAAGACATAATTAACCTTGCGGAGCTTGATGTTTACGGCGCAATCTGCGGCAAGGCTATCTACACAGGCAACCTCGATTTGAAACAGGCTATTGAAATTACAAGCAAGATTTAAGGAAAACACTATGGAAAAAAATATTGATTTTGATAAATTTTTTGTGAAATCAGATTTAATTCCTGCAATTATTCAGGAAAAATCAACAGGCGAAGTGCTTATGCTTGCCTATATGAATAAAGAGAGTATGAAAAAGACCTTTGAAACAGGATACACATGGTTTTGGTCAAGAAGCCGTCAGGAGCTTTGGAACAAGGGCGCTACATCGGGACATCTTCAAAAAGTAATTGAAATTTTCGGAGATTGCGATGACGATACTTTGCTTATTACGGTTGAGCAGACAGGCGCAGCTTGTCACACAGGCAATCATTCCTGTTTTTATACACAATTAAAATAATATATAAAGGGTGAATACAAGTGAACGAGAATGAAATTCTTTCAGCACTTTATCAGACAGTTGTAAACAGACGAGATAATCCAAAGGAAGGTTCATATACTTGTTACCTGCTTGACAAGGGAATTGACAAAATTCTCAAAAAAGTAGGCGAGGAGTGCAGTGAAACAATTATTGCCGCAAAGAACGGCGACAACAGCGAAACTGTTTATGAGATTGCAGACCTTATTTATCATCTTACGGTTATGATGGTTCAGCAGAACATCCCTCTTGAAGATGTGCTTGCAGAGCTTGACAAGCGCAGCGAAAAGACTGGTAACTTAAAGAAGTTCCATACTGTTGATAAAAATTCCTGATAAAACAAAAACCCTATGGCAAATGTCATAGGGTTTAAAAATGTGTAAATTTTATTTATGCGGCAACCATATATTTTGAAAGCGCATTTGTAAAGCTTTCTGTCGGCTCGGAGCTTAAAACAAGCTCAACGGGCTTGTTAATATCTAACGAGAAAAATCCCATAATAGAGTGTCCGTCAATGGCGACATCGCCGTTTTTTATCATTATAGTTTCGTGGGGAAATTTTGTGAAAATTTCAAATACATCCATAATTTCTTTTTGACTTGTAATTGTAATCGGAATATTAAACATCTTATATCACCTCGTTAAAATAATAACAGCACTATAATACCATTTTTTTGACATTAATTCAATAACAAAATAAGCAATATTTTAAAATCCACATATTATACGAAAAAAAGGAAAATCAGTATGAATTTTAATATAATTACCCTCGGTTGTAAAGTAAACCAGTATGAATCACAGGCAATGCGTGAGGATCTTCTGAAAAACGGATTTGAACTTGCCAAGCCAAACACACCTGCCGATATTACTGTTGTAAACAGCTGCACAGTAACTTCGGTAAGCGACGCTAAAAACCGTAAACTTATTAATAAAATCCGCAGAGAAAATCCTGACGGAATTATTGTGCTTACAGGCTGTATGCCGCAGGCTTTTCCCGACAGACAGGAAAATTTTGAGAATTGCGACATAGTGCTCGGAAACGCAAAAAGAGCGGAGCTTGTTCCCGCAATTTACGAATATATTGAAAATCATATGAAAAATGTTTTTATATCACCGCACCCTGTAAAAAACGAGAAATTTGAAGATTTATCCATATCTTCTCTCGGCGAGCATACAAGAGCTTTTATAAAAATCGAGGACGGCTGTAACCGCTTCTGCTCATACTGCATTATTCCTTTTGCGAGAGGCAGAGTTCGTTCAAAGAGCATAGAGGCGCTTAAAGCCGAAGTGGAAAAAATCGCAAGCAACGGTTATCTTGAGGTTGTGCTTGTAGGTATCAATCTTTCCGCATACGGTCAGGACGAGGGACTTAACCTTGCCGATGCCGTAGAATGTGTGTGCGCACAAGAGGGAATTGAGCGTGTCAGACTTGGTTCTGTTGAGCCGGAGCAAATGGACGAACCGATGATAAAAAGGCTTGCCGCTCAACCTAAGTTTTGCCCACAGTTCCACCTTTCACTGCAGAGCGGCTGCGACAACACATTAAAAGCAATGAACAGACATTACGATACCGCCGAGTACAGCAAGATTGTATCTAACATCAGAAAGACATTTGATAATTCTTCAATAACCACCGATGTTATGGTAGGTTTTGCAGGCGAAACCGAAGATGACTTTAAAGATTCTATGAATTTTGTAAAGCAGACAGGCTTTGCAAAGGTACATGTGTTCCCGTATTCAAGAAGAAAAGGCACGGTTGCCGACAAAGCGCCTAACCAGATAGCACCGAATATCAAGGAGCAGAGAGCCAAAGAGATGGGCGAGCTTGTTGCCGAGTCAAGAGCGGAATTTCTGAAAACACAGGTCGGTCTTACTGAGTCTGTGCTTATTGAGCGACTTCGCCACGGCTATCTTGAGGGTTATACAAAAAACTACACACCTGTTCATATTATATCCGACGACGAAAGCCTTTGCGGTCAGATTGTAAATGTAAAAATCACATCTGCCGAAGATGATTACTGTATGGGTACTGTTGTTTGATTTTCGGCATCTAAATTATTGCTCATAGCCTTTGTAAGATTAGCAATTTCCGTACTTGCGTTTTCGTCTTTAAGTGCGGAGTATGAGTAGAGCATAATTCCGCTGACTTTTTCGTTATTAACAGCTGTTTTATATTCGTCGGCAAGAATATTGTTGCTGTAAAGCCAAGTACCCTCGTCGGCATCGCTGTTTGCTTTATAGCCTGCCAATCCGACATATAGTTTTACTGATTTATTAATATCAAGCTCAGACCATGCGGTGAGGGAATCTTCAAATGTCAATGCGGGATTGTCAAGGCTGTAATAAAGCTGCGGGCAGATATAGTCCACAAAACCTTTGCAGATACACCATGTTTTTACATCGGCGTAAATCTGTGCATTGTTTTCGATATTTCCCTGCGGGGAAATGCCGAATTCCACATCATCGCTGATTTTATGAATTGCTCTGTAGGTATCGCAAATCAGCGTGTTTACATTGGCAAGCCGCCAATTGTCAATTGACATACAGTTCATTTCGCCTACGGTTTCCACATACTCGGAATATTCCGTATCGTCAAAACCACTGTCTTGCGTGGGATAAAAATAATCGTCAAATTGTATTCCGTCAACATCGTAATTCCTTACAATTTCGGTTACACCGTCGATTATAAGGTTTCGTGCCATTTTGTTTGCGGGATTTAAAAAAATTCCGTTTTCGGTTTCTTCGCCTATTTCGTTGTCAATCACATACGGATTGGTTTCACTCAAGGCTTGCGGAGTGCTGTCTGTGCTGATTCTGTACGGGTTCACCCATGCGTGAATATCAAGGTCAAGCTGCGAACAGACCTCGCACATTACCTCAAGTGCATCATAACCCGGATTTACTCCCTGTTCGCCGCTCAAAATGTGCGAATAAGGGAAAAACTTTGAATCGTACAGTGCGTCACAAAACGGACGGACTTGTACTATAAGCGTGTTAAATCCTGCATTCTTGCTGTTGATTGCTATGTTTTTAAATTGTTCTCTGAATGAGGCTTCACTTTTGTCCGTTTCGTTCTGCATATCAAGTTCTATGTAAGAAACCCATACGCCACGCATTTCTTTTTCGGCTTTTTTCGGCTGCTCATCGACTGCACTGTCGATTGTGGCAGTGTCAACCGTTGCGGTTGAGGTTGGTTTTACTTCGTTTTTCATCGAGTACGCTCGTGCAACAAGGGCAGTTATCAGCAGAACGGCAGATACAATTACAGGTGCAAGTTTTTTTACAGACATCTAAATCCTTCCTTTTGAGGTGTAATATGGAAATTTATTCACAATTGTTACTGATTTATCTTGTACTGATAAACCTTGTATCAATCATTGTAACAATATCAGATAAAGTAAAAGCAATTAAAAGAAAGTGGAGAATTCCCGAAAGCACCTTGCTTTTGCTTTCAGCGCTCGGCGGCAGTGTGTCTATGTATATAACTATGCTGATTATCCGCCACAAAACCAAACATCCGAAATTTATGATTGGTATTCCTGTAATTTTTGCACTTCAATGTATTTTAGTATTTCTGATATGGAGATATATTTATGTCTGATAAGCTGATTTTTACCGTTCCAACCGAATATAACGGGGTGAATGCCCTTAGCTTTCTGCGCTCGTTCTGCGGACTTTCATCAAGAATGATAACACGATTAAAGCGTGAAAAAGACGGTATTTTGATGGACGGAAAAATTTTGCGTACGATAGATACTGTGTCGACAGGAAAAACTGTAGAAATCAGTCTGCCCGATGAAAAAATCGGTATTGAGCCTGTCGAGGGCGAGCTTGACATTTTGTACGAAGACGACTATATTTTAATTGTAAACAAGCCGTATTCAATGCCTGTTCACCCTGTAAAACAGCACCAAAGCGACACGCTTGCCAATCTTGTGGCATTTTATGCGCAGAGCAAAGGTAAGGAGTTCACTTTTCGTGCAATCAACAGGCTCGACAAGGATACTTCCGGTATAGTTTTTATTGCCAAAGACCGATACACTGCAAATGCTGTAAAATTTGCTCTTAATAAAACATATATTGCAGTCTGCTCGGGAATTATAAATGAAAACGGCACTGTAAATGCACCGATTGCGTTAAAAAAAGACTCCAAAATGGTGCGAGAGGTCACATCAGACGGCGCACCGTCCGTTACGCATTACAAAGTCCTTGTAAAGGGCAAAGACTGCACGCTGGTAAGTCTTGTGCTTGAAACAGGCAGAACGCATCAGATTCGCTGCCATATGGCATACCTCGGTCATCCGCTTGAGGGCGATGATTTGTATGGAGGCAGACTCGATAAAATTCAAAGGCAGGCTTTGCACTGCGGTAAACTTGATTTTGTGCACCCGATAACAAAACAGCCGATTACTGTCACTGCGCCGATTCCCGATGATATGAAAAATATTTCTCGGGAAATAAATGCCGCTCTCAAAAACAACATTGTTTTATAAAGTGTCCGCATCGGTCGGCAGGTAGTTGTAAACTTCTTTGTATGACTCAAGCTGTGCCTCGTTTTCGGGCTTGCTCGGAATTAGCCCTGTGCAGTCGTAGGTTGAATAAGCGTTCGCCATTTGGTCAAGACAGCGTTCAAGATTTTTATTTGCGTTTGCAAATTCATTTTCTTTTGCCGCATTATTTGTTTTATTTTTACTTTTCATAAAATCACCCCGTAGTTATTATTTTACGCAATGTCGTAATAATTCGGTGATATTTTTAATCTTGTCGATGAAATGTCGCAAAGCGACAAAAGGTTAGCCGTTTACGCAGAAAAAACTGTAAGTGCTAATTATATAGTATAAACCATAATATCTAAAAACATAACCTGTGTGAACAAGTATTTACACGATGCTTTACACACAGCTATTCTTAAAAGGAAAGTTAGCTAATACTAACTTAATGAAAATAACTTTAAAAGAAGTTAAGAAAATGATTAAAATTACAAATTTTTCGGAAAACGAGTTTAAGAAGATTGGTTTGGCTTATGCTGTGTTTACCCGACCGATGATTGCTAAGTTATAAAAATACAATTGGATAATTTACAACTTGCGTTTGCTGTGATATAATTTTATTAATTGATTTTTGTATTATTTTGCAGGGTACGGTGATAAAATGAAGAAAATCGCAGTCGGAATACTTGCTCATGTTGACTCGGGAAAAACTACGCTTTCAGAGGCGCTTATGTACTGTTCTGGCAATATTACAAAACTTGGCAGAGTTGACCACAGGGATTCTTTTCTCGACACATTTTCGCTTGAGCGTGACAGAGGCATTACCATATTTTCAAAACAGGCTGTAATGAAGTACAACGATACCGAATTTACTCTGCTTGACACCCCGGGACATATTGATTTTTCGGCCGAGGCGGAGCGCACCTTGCAGGTTCTCGATTATGCAATTCTTGTAATCAGCGGTACAAACGGTGTGCAAAGTCACACTGCAACACTCTGGAAACTCCTTAAAAGATACAATGTGCCGTGTTTTATTTTTGTAAATAAAATGGATCTTGACGGTGCGGATAAACTTGCGGTTATGGCACAGCTTAGAACAAATCTTGATGAAAACTGCATTGATTTTACATACCGAAATACAGATGCTTTTCGTGAGAGCGTTGCTGTATGTGACGATAAAATTCTCGAGAAATTTTACGAAACCGACAGCGTTGAAAATTCGGATATTGTAAGAGCGATTAAACAGCGCAAAATTTTTCCGTGTATGTTCGGTTCGGCACTGAAGCTTGACGGCGTGCGTGAATTTATAGATTGCTTTGACTTATATACACAAATGCCCGATTATCCCGATGAATTCGGTGCGAAAGTCTTTAAAATCGCAGAGGATAATCAGGGCAACAGACTTACTTTTTTAAAAGTGACGGGCGGAAGTTTAAAGGTGCGTGAAGTGCTTAAGAGCGACAAAAATGTCAATGCCGAAAAAGTGAACCGAATCAGAGTGTATTCGGGTGAGAAATTCACTGCGATTGACGAGGCGGCGGCAGGTACTGTCTGCGCAGTAACAGGCATTACCTTTGCAAAACCCGGTGACGGGCTCGGTGCACAAGCGGATTCCGATTTGCCAATGCTTGAGCCTGTTCTCACTTATCGTGTCGACCTTTTGGACGGAACAGACCCACACACTGCCCTTACAAAACTTAAGATTATAGAGAATGAAGACCCACAGCTCAATGTGGTTTGGAACAGCCGACTTGCGGAAATTCATATTCAGCTTATGGGCGAAATTCAGCTTGAAGTGCTCAAAAGTATAATTTACGAACGCTTTGGTATGAAGGTTGAATTCAGCACAGGAAGTATTATTTATAAAGAAACCGTTGAAAATACCGTTGAGGGAGTAGGCCATTTTGAACCGCTCAAGCACTATGCGGAGGTTCATCTGCTGATAAAACCGCTTAAGCGTGGCAGTGGAATTATCATTAATTCACGCTGTAAAGAAGATTTGCTTGACCGTAATTGGCAAAGGCTTATTCTTACTCATCTGCACGAAAAAACGCACATCGGAGTGTTGACAGGTTCACCGATTACTGATGTTGAAATTACGCTTGTATCGGGCAAAGCGCACGCAAAGCATACCGAGGGCGGAGATTTCAGACAGGCAACTTACAGAGCTGTAAGACAAGGCTTGCGCTCGGCAAAAAGCGTTTTGCTTGAACCCGTTTATGAATTTACGCTTGAAGTTCCCAATGAAAATATCGGCAGGGCAATGTCGGATATTCAGCGTATGAACGGTACATTTTCATCACCGGAAAGCAGGGGAGATGTTACGGTTTTGAGCGGCACCTGCCCTGTTTCGGAAATGGGAAGTTACACAAAAGAGGTTATGCAATACACTCACGGCAAGGGCAAACTTGCGTGTATTTTAAAGGGATATGAGCCGTGTCACAATGCAGAAGAAGTTATTGAAGGTATCGGTTATGACTGCGATGCCGACTTGGAAAATCCTTGCGGCTCTGTCTTTTGCTCGCACGGTGCAGGTTACAATGTGCCTTGGAATGAAGTTGCACAGCATATGCATTTGCCGAGTATTCTTGAACCCGTTAAGGAGGACAGCGTAAGTACAAACAGCAAAAACGCCTTTGAAAAATGCAAGAATCAGGACGATGTTTTTGCTCTTGACAAAGAACTTATGCAAATTTTCGAGCAGACTTACGGCCCAATTACTCATAAAAAAGCACCCGAAAAGCGAAAGGTTTCTGCGGTTTCCGCAATAGATAAGGCGGCTGAAAAATTAATGAAAAATCCGCAGTACAACGGCACGGAATATTTGCTTGTAGACGGATACAATGTGATTTTTGCCTGGGAGCACCTCAAAGAATTGACGGAACGCAGTCTTGACGGTGCAAGGCAGGTGCTTATAAATATTCTTTGCAATTATCAGGGATACAGCAAGTGCAATCTCATTCTCGTATTTGATGCTTACCGTGTAAAAGGGCAGTACAGAGAAGTGGAAACCGTGAACGGAATCAGCATTGTTTACACCAAAGAGGCGGAAACGGCTGATATGTACATAGAGAAAGTATCGCATAAACTTGCGAAAAACAACAGAGTGCGTGTTGTCACTTCTGACGCACTTGAGCAAATGATAATTCTCGGAAACGGCGCATTGCGTGTATCCTCACTCGCTTTTCTTAAAGAAGTAAGACAGGCGGAAGAAGAAATCAGAAATATTATAAATAACGATTAAACGAAAGTTGGCAGAATACAATCTGTCGGCTTTTGCTTTGTAAGTATTGACAAATATAAATACTGATAATATAATTAAATTGTTATTAATATAACTGATTTTTCAAGGTGATAAAATGGAATTTTTATGTGATACTAATTATATATTGTTCCCGACAAGCGATGACGCACAAAACAAAAGGCTGTATTTTTATATTGACAATGAACTCGTTTATGATATAGTTTTAAAACTTGACAATGCTTCTCCCGATTATAAATTTCCTGTTAATATGAGAAGATTTAAGGGTAACAAGGTGAAAATTATATCCAATCCTATGATGAATATTTGCTTTGAAAAAGCCGATAAAATACAATTCGATTATGACGGAAAATACAGACCCTCGGTGCACTTTACGGCTTCAAAAGGCTGGATAAACGACCCGAACGGACTTGTATATTACGGCGGCAGGTATCTTATGTATTTTCAGCATAACCCAGTTGCCACAACATGGGAAAATATGCACTGGGGCGGCGCAGTAAGTGATGACCTTATACATTGGGAAGAAATCGGAGATGTACTTTTTCCCGATAAAGACGGCACAATGTTTTCGGGCAGTGCAATAATTGACAAGAAAAATCTGACAGGTTTACAGAGAGGTAATGAGCCTGCAATCTTATATTTTTATACTTCTGCGGGAAATACATCAGAAACCTCTAAATGCAAACCGTTTACACAATGTCTTGCTTACAGTAATGACGGCGGCAAAACGCTGATTAAATATGACAAAAATCCTATAATTAAAAATATTATAAAAGAAAACCGTGACCCGAAAGTAATATACTGTGAACCTGATGACAGTTATATTATGGTGCTGTTCCTTGACGGTCACAGCTTTGCGATTTTAAAATCCAAAAATCTGCTTGATTGGTCGCAAATACAGGAAATTACATTACCCGACGATGGGGAATGTCCCGACTTTTATCCGCTTTGCGCAGACGGTGACAGCAAAAATATTAAATGGATATTTTCAGCCGCCTCCGACAGGTATTATATCGGCTCGTTTGACGGCAATAAATTTATTATTGAAACCGAACAAAAAAGACTGAATTTCGGTAATGCGTCATATGCCGCTCAATCCTGGTCGGATATACCTAACGGCAGACGAGTGAGAACTGCTTTTGCGTCATTTGTAATACCGAATAATCCGTTTGGCAGTTGTCTTAATATACCGCAAAATATGACTATAAAAACAATTAACGGTGAACCGTATCTATCGGCATTGCCTGTAAAAGAATTTGAAATGCTTTATAAAAACAGAGATGTCAAAACCGATGTTGTGATTAATTCGGATATGCCGTTTATTAAGAGTATTCAAAGCAAAGCCTGCGATATTTCTGTTTCTGCAAGTGCGGAAAAATCTTTTTCTTTGGAGCTTTTCGGCCTTAAAATATCTTTTAATGCAGATGATAAAATATTGCAGTGCCTTGATAAATCCGCACCGCTTAAATGTGAGAACGGCACAGTAGATTTGAGAATAATTTTCGATACTTTATATACTGAAATTTTTGCTGACTTCGGCACTGTATTTATGGGTATGACATATATCGCCGACAGTAATCTGAACAGCTTGAGTATCAAATCAAAAAACGCAACAATTCACAATATAAGTGTTTGCGAGTTAAATTCAATTCACTAAAAATTTTATTTACTGCTTGAATATATTTACAAAATGTGATATTATATATAAAGTTTATAAAATATTAAAAAATACGGAGGAAAATTATGTCTGTTTCATATATGACACACCCGCTTATCCGACACAAAATCACATTGCTCAGAAAAGAGAGCACATCTACAAACGAGTTTAGAAAACTTGTCGAAGAGATTGCTATGCTTATGGGATACGAGGCACTTTCTGACCTTGAAACACAGGAAATTAATATTAAAACTCCGCTTGAAGAGTCAAAACAGCCTGTAATTTCAGGTAAAAAACTTGCCGTAGTACCGATTTTAAGAGCCGGTCTTGGTATGGTAAACGGTATTCTCGCACTTGTACCGTCAGCAAGAGTAGGTCACATCGGACTTTATCGTGACCCTGTCACTCATGAGCCTCACGAATATTACTGCAAACTTCCCGAGCCGATTGACCAAAGACAGATTGTTGTTGTAGACCCTATGCTTGCAACAGGCGGTTCGGCAGTTGCCGCTGTAGATTACATCAAAGAGCACGGCGGTCAAAAAATTAAATTTATGTCAATTATCGCAGCACCTAAGGGCGTTGAAACCCTTATGAAAGCGCACCCTGACATTCAGCTTTATGTTGGCGCACTCGATCGTGAACTTGACGATAACGCATATATCCGTCCGGGCCTCGGTGATGCCGGCGACAGAATTTTCGGTACTAAATAATAAAAAACGCTGATAAATATAGGAGTAGCCATAAAAAACCGACCTCCAAAGCGTTAGATTTTCAGTCTAACTTTTTGGGGCGGCTCAAATTTACGGTTACTCCTTTTTATGACAGAGCAACTGCCTTCAAAGCAGCAGGTCAATCCTCTTTGATATAATATAGTGTATAATGATACTGACCTGACAGCCGATATAGTTATACACAGAAATTGGAATGATATTTATTCTTACGGTCTAAATTATATTTGATTAAGGCGGACAGCATTTTTGTGCTGTCTGCTGTAAAACAAAATATAAAAATCTCGCCTATCCGATTGACTTTTATTAATAGATTTGATATAATAAATCTGTTAGTATGATATTTTTGAGTATCGCTAACCTGTTGCAAGAACACAAATTAATAGATATGCAGGTATGGCGGAATTTAAGTGAGTATCCAAATCTGTGATTTGGCAATACGAACTTATGCAAAATCTATTTTAATAGATTTTGTAGGCAGACTAACCTGTCGCAAGAACACAAATTAATAAATATGCAGGTATGGCGGAATTGGCAGACGCGTATGGTTCAGGTCCATATGAAAGCAATTTCATGCAGGTTCAAGTCCTGTTACCTGCACCAGTATGAGTGTTCATAACGGATTTATGTTATGGACACTCATTCTTTTATGCTTCTTTTGGAGAGTAGGCATTTCGCCTGCTCTCCTTCGTTATGCGGGGATATATTCCACGGCCATGCCCCGCCTTGTTTCGGAGATATAATGGCTTATCAGAGGCGCTGCCGGGATGTCGATGTACCCCACAAAGCGGTAGTGAATTGTGATGCGCTGTGTTCTACTTTTTCCGACGCCCTGCGTTTCATACACCTCGATATGGTCAATAAGCTCCCGCAGCAGCGGTGCGGTCAGCTCGTCCATCTGCATAAACTTTCGGATGGCAGCGATAAACTTGTCCTTATTGGCCGCTTGCCGCTCCGCTTCCGCAATTTGCTCCCGGAGCTGTGGAATCTTCGCTTTCAAGGCAAGCTGCTCTACATCGTATTCGTGGGTAATTTGCAGGAAGCCCTCGTCGGAAAGAAGCCCTTCCGCATTCTTTTCAAAGGCCTTTTTGTAGAGTCGGGACACGGTTTCTGTTCGCATCCGTGCCTTTTGCAGCTCTCCCTCAAGGTGCTTCTTTTCCTCTGCAATTTCCCGGTTGGACTTGCGTTCCAGAAGGTCGGCGAACATTGGCTCGTCGTCCCGCAGAAATTGCGCCATTCGTTGTAGCTCCAGTTTTACCACCTGCTCGATAGCGTCCGCCCGCACATAGTGCCGGGTCGGGCAACTGCCATGGTAGTCTTTTACATAATTGGAACAGGAGAAAAAGCATATATTCTTATTGATGGTGTTGACGTGATACCACAGCTTGTGACCGCAGTCGGCGCAGTACAGCAGATCAGAAAAGATGCTCTTTTCGCCATTCTCCGATTTCGGCGCACGGCGCTTTGTCCGCTTGATGATCTTCTTTTGTACCTGCTCAAAGGTGTCCCGGTCGACAATCGGCTCGTGAACATCCTTGAAGATGACCCAGTTTTCTTCCAGGTTATCGATGCGGGTCTTATCCTTGAAGGATTTAGAGTAGGTCTTGAAATTGATCACATCGCCGCAGTATTCCTGCTAGGTCAGGATTTTACGAATGGTGCTGTTTTTCCATCGGTAAGGGTTTGGCTACGTCTTTTTCCCGCCCCTGCCGATGCCTTTTTCGTGCCAGTACGCCGTGCAGTTGAGAATCCCATTTTCCTGTAAAATGCGGGCAATGGTGTCGTTGCCCTTACCCTCCAGACACATACGAAAAATGTCCCGCACCACCTGTGCGGCCTCCGGGTCAATGATCCAGTGCTTTTTGTTCAGCGGGTCTTTCCTGTAGCCGTAGGGCGGCTGGCCCAGCGGTTCGCCGGAATTGCCCCGGATACGATGGGCAGACCGCACCTTGCGGCTGTTGTCCCGGGCGTACATCTCGTTCATCACATTTCGAAATGGGGCAAGCTCATTTTCGCTGTCATCGCTGTCTACGCAGTCATTCACCGCAATAAAACGGATATTGTGATCCGTGAAGAAGGTGCCTGTGTAGTAAACCCAACACCGAGATAATCTCTACCAAGCCGGGACATATCCTTGACGATGACCGCTGTCACATAGCCCATTTCGACATCCTCAATCATTTTCTGAAAAGACGGACGGTTGAAATTCGTGCCCGTATAACCGTCGTCCACATAGAAACGGGTATTCCCGAGGCTATTTTCTTTGGCGTATTTCTGCAATAAACGCTTTTGATTGACTACGGAGTTACTGTCGCCTTCCGCTCCATCATCACGGGACAGGCGGTAGTACAGCGCTGTTAATCCCAATTGTTCTTTTTTCTTTTTCGACTGCATAAGTCCTCCTTCCCGGCAGCCGAACACACATATTCCGCTGCTATTGTATCGGATGCTTGACCGGACGTCAAAGGTATGAGAGTGCTGACCACCGTTCTTTGTACACGGCCACGCAGATTGGTTTGAGAGCTGCGCTCAAATTCTGCAGAAACAAAATAGGTCACATCCCCAATTTTGTATTCGTGGACTTTTCCGTCGGATACGCCGACGATCCAATTCGTTTGCCGCTTCATTTTCTATCACTCCTTATCGTTCCTCCCGCCCACGCTAGCGGATGAGGTATTTGCGATAATATTCGCAAGCCTTGATAATAAAATCCTCCGTCTTTCCGGCATCCAAACCTTTGGGAAGAACCTCCCGCAGGCGGGATGCGGGGACCTTCACCGTCTCCCGCTGATTTGCTTTTTCTTCGCTCATAAGGAACTGGATCACATCCTTCGTCAGCAGCCCTTCACGGTCGGCCTTGTGCATTCGCCATGCCTGCGAATAAGATGGCGTGCAGTCGTTGATCTCACATTGCTCCATCACATCCCGCTGGCTGTATTCATCGAGATAGGACAACTCCACGCCGACAGAGAACGCAATTTCCTCCTTGTCCATCTTTTCCAGCAATTCAGGAATGAGGTAGGTAGGCGGATATATCGCTGCACTTGCCTGCCGCTGTCTATATCGGAAATATCATCACGGGACTTGTGGCCAACTTGTCCACAAGCGATTCCCTGATGGGACAGTGCTTCCATTTTCAACTTGTAAGCATACGCCTTTTCACTGGGCAGGATATGCTCCCAGTGTAGATTGCTGTCCACCAAGGCAATGGCGGCGCAGGCCGGACAATAACGCTGATTCTTCGCCCTCAACGCAAACGCCTGATGGCACAGAACACAGCGCTTGCCGCCGGTCGGCTTCATTATATCGGCGTGTAGCCTTTCATCTGCCGGAAGCACGGCATTCTTGAAATAGTTACAGTAAATGCCGTATTTGCTGATGCTTTGGACGCAGACACAGGACTCGCCGTCGTCCAGCAGCAGGCAGTTGCCGCCGTCGTAGTTGGCGCATAGCTTCCGCAGCAGGGTGGCGACTCTCTTCTCCAAAATTTCTGCTATTTAATTTTCAAGGTGCACACGGAAAACCACAGAGTGTCGACAAGCGGTGGAACCAGCTACCGTCCTTTCACTTTTTCTTTGCCAAATTTTCTTGTGAAATTCCCGCACTTTTTCAAAAATTCGCCTCTTTCAAGGCACAAGAGAAGAATCTCCTCAATAGGTAGGCAGCGAGAAGACTCATTTTTTACCCTCCTATTAACCAATTGGAAAATTTTTCGGATTTGAACGAAAGATTTTGAAATTTTCTCTCTACTAACCAACTGGGAACTTTTCTGCGATTTTGGCAAAGGTATTTTCGAATTTTTCTTAAAGATTTAAAAACGGCACAACCGACGGATCAATCCGAAGGCTGTGCCTCTGTATTTTGGTATTATCTTTTCTCCAAATGGTGTTGAGAAAATGATAGGTTTATGGTATAATGCTGTTAATCTTCTGGAAGGAGAACTGTTTGATGACGCCTTTAAGCAAGTTGATACGGATCATGCGTAAGAAAGCCCTGCTGTCACAGGAGGATTTCGCAAAAGTACTGAATGTATCCGTTGGAACGATAAACCGTTGGGAAAACGCCAAAACCAAGCCGAACATCACAGCAATGAAGAAGATCAAGGCTTTTTGTGAGGAAAACAACATCCCTTTTGATGAGATTGAAGCGGCGTGGATCGCCCAGAAGGAGTAAATGCAATGGCTGATGTAAAGAAAGACCAGGAACGGGACGAACTGTTCCGCCGCATATATAAAATTGCCACCGACCTTGTCCACGCAGGTCATGTGGCAGAGTGGGACTTCAAATCTTATGTGCTGGGCACGATGTTTTACCGCTATATTTCGGAGAACTTCACTGCCTATATCAATGAGGGCGAACACGCTGCCGGAAATAAGGAATTTGATTACGCAAAAATGGCTGACGCCGATGCGGAGCCTGCCCGTGAGGGACTGGTGCAGGAAAAGGGCTTTTTCATTCTGCCCTCCGAATTGTTCTGCAATGTCCTCGCCCGGGCGGACAAGGACGACAACCTGAACGAGACGCTGGAGCGTGTGTTCAACCACATTGAGAGCAGCGCCGCCAGCGGAGACGCTGAGAATGATTTTGCAGGTCTGTTTGACGATTTCGATGTGAACAGCAAGGCAATTGGCGAAACTGTTGCCAAGCGCAACAGGGTGCTGGTAGAGCTGCTGAACGGCGTAGCGCAGATGCCGCTGTTCTCTACTGATGGCATCAATCCCGACCTGTTTGGTGATGCCTACGAATATCTGATGGGAATGTACGCCGCCAATGCCGGTAAAAAGGGCGGTCAGTATTTTACGCCTGCCGATGTTTCGGAGCTGCTGGCCCGCCTCGGCACCATTGGTAAAACGAAAATCAACAAGGTCTATGATCCAGCCTGCGGTTCCGGCTCCCTGCTGCTGAAGGTGGAAAAAGTGCTGGGCAAGGATAATATCGAGCGAGGCTTCTACGGTCAGGAGATCGACCTGACCACCTACAATCTTTGCCGCATCAATATGTTCCTGCATAACATCGAGTTCGATAAGTTCAGCATTGTCCGGGAGGACACCCTGCTCAGCCCGCAGCATTGGGACGACCAGCCCTTTGAGCTGATCGTATCCAATCCGCCGTTTTCCGTGCCATGGGAGGGGAATAAGAATCCGCTGCTCATCAACGATCCTCGCTTTTCGCCTGCCGGAGTGCTGGCTCCCGCTTCCAAGGGCGATATGGCGTTTATTATGCACAGCCTTTCGTGGCTGGCTTCCAACGGTGCGGCGGCCATCGTTTGCTTCCCCGGCATTATGTACCGTGGCGGGGCCGAGCAGAAGATCCGCAAGTATCTGATCGATAACAACTTTGTGGATGCCATCATTCAGCTTCCCTCTAATCTGTTTTTGAATGTCACGATCTCCGTGGACATTATGCTGCTGAAAAAGAACAAGACGGACAACGCTGTTCTGTTTGTGGATGCCTCCAAGGAGTTTGTGAAGGTCACGAAGAACAACCGACTCTCCGAGGACAACATCCGGCGCATCGTGTCCGCTGTGGCAGAGCGTAAGGACGAGCAGCATTTTGCCCACCTTGTGCCAAACGACGAGGTCGGCAGCAAACAGAACAATTATAATCTCTCTGTTTCTACCTATGTGGAGCAGGAGGATACCCGTGAGAAGATCGACATCGTAAAGCTGAACGCCGAGATTGCCGAGATCGTCGCACGGGAGCAGAAGTTGAGAGAGGAAATTGATCGAATTATTGGGGAGATTGAGGGATGAGCAGAGGCGAAAAAGAATCTAGCTGTCTTGAGACGGTAAAGAGTGCGCTGTTTTACAATAAGGGCAAGCCGGTTTGTAATCCATTTGATTGCCATTCTTATCTTGATGTAGACGATGCTACTTTTGAGAGAGAGTATATATTTTACTGCAATCCAGACTTCGGCAAAAACTGCTTTGGGTTATTAGAGGCTGAACGTATTGAATTTGCTAATATCATTCGTACTGCCAAGCCGAACCCTTCAAGCAGCGAATTCCCAGATTTTATATTTGATAACGGTTTCATAGAGCATTTTCAAATTACATCATCACAGGTCACACGAAAAGGTGCTGCCCATGCAAGAAAAGAAAGCAATTTTCGGCGTAAGGTAGATACTGAAACAGAAAAACTGAAAACAGAATGGAATATAACCCCAAGCTTTGATGCAGTGCGTTCTGAATCGTGGGCATTTCAAAACCCTGCGCATAGTCACGAATATTTGATGAACTCATTCAAGCAGAATTGGGAAAGCCATATAAGCAGTAGCAAGAGATTTTCCGGCGAAAAGAGTATCGGAATATTTATGGTTGAACACCCGGAAATTTCTCTGGCAATGTGTGAGAATGTATATTCAAACTGGATAGATGGGATGTCACAAGGTGATATGCGTGAGCAGGAAAAATTCAAAGATTATCGATTAAGTCGAGACAAAGCGCTGCTAAATTATATGTACAACTTTAGGAGCAAAATAAAATATGTGATATTTGTGAATCCTCAAAGGCTCGAAGTAATCCGTATCGAAAACATCCCATACCTGTTACAACTGATGCCATGGGATTATTTTATATATCCGATGCGGGTATGTACAATGGCAAGCGTATATAATATCAGCATTCCAAATTCCTTGGCAAAAGGAGATGAATCCAATGACTAAACTTGATGAACTGGTTCAAGAACTTTGCCCTGATGGAGTGAAATACTACACATTAAACACTGTTTGTAATGTTTATGATGGTACGCATAAAACTCCAAAATATACAGATTCGGGTATAAAATTTGCAAGCGTAGAAAATATTGCTGATCCATATGCAACAGAAAAGTATATATCCATTTCTGATTATGAAAAATATAAAATAAAGCCACAGCGCAATGATTTACTTATGACACGAATTGGCTCGATAGGTGTATGTACAGTTCTTGAAAGTGATGAACCTTTGGCATATTATGTTTCATTAGCATTATTACGACCTAACAATAATGAATTGAATAGCAGATACTTGAAGTACGCTATTGAGAGTTTGCATTGCCGCAAAGAACTTCGCAAAAGAACTCTTGTTACTGCTGTGCCAATAAAAATAAATATGGGCGATATCGGCAAAATTACACTCCCCGTCCCACCTCTGCCGGTGCAGCGTGAAATTGTCCGTATATTGGACAATTTCACAGAGCTTACCGAAGGCCTCAACAGGGAACTTACCGCAGAGCTTACCGCAAGGAAGAAACAGTATGCGTATTATAGGGATAAGTTGCTGACCTTTGGCGATGTCCGAGTAGAGGTGACAAGTGATGCCATACGGAGGACGCTTGGAGAGGTTTGCAAAATTTCTGCAGGAGGAGATGCTCCCAAGGATTCAATGTCAAAACAGAAAACTGAAAAGTATTCTGTTCCGATTATCAGCAATGGAATCGGAGAAAATGCGCTGTATGGGTATACGGATGCGCCGAAGGTTGAAGAACCTGCGGTAACTGTAGCAGCAAGGGGAACTATTGGATATGCAGAATATAGAGATTATCCATTTTATCCAATCATTCGTTTGCTTACTGCCATTCCAAAGGATTCGACAGTTGTAAATACTAAGTACCTTTATTACTGCCTGCAAGGTAAGCAGTATAGCGTTCCAATGGGTGGTATTCCTCAATTGACGGCTCCAGAACTAAAAAAAGTGGAAATCCCTATTCCCTCGCTGGATGTGCAAAACCGTATTGTTCAAGTCCTCGACAACTTTGATGCCATCTGCACTGACCTTTCCTCCGGCCTGCCTGCCGAAATCGAAGCACGGCAGAAACAATATGAATATTACAGGGACAAGCTGCTGACTTTTACACCGGCAGATTGGCCCGGAAGGAGGTAGCCCGTGAGCTATTTCAACATCATTGCCCAGAGCAGTGAAAGCACTGTTGTCACCGAATACAAGCCGCAGTCGAAGCGCTCGGAGGCGTACCAGAGCGAAGCAGACTTGGAAAAGGAGTTTATCCGTCTGCTTTGCGAGCTGGGCTATGAGCGCCTGACCATCCATAAAGAGGCTGACCTGATTGCCAATCTGCGGACGCAGCTGGAAAAGCTGAATAACTATCGCTTTACGGACGGCGAATGGAAGCGTTTCTGGGACGAGGTGCTGGCAAACACAAACTCCGGCATTCTCGAAAAGACTCGGCTGATTCAGGAGGACTATGTGCAGGTGCTCCGCCGGGATACCGGCGAGAGCAAGAACATCCAGCTCATTGACAAGAAGTGCATCCATAATAACAGTTTGCAGGTTATCAACCAGTATGCCATCTCCACAGAGGAGGGGGCAGCTCATGACAATCGCTATGATGTGACGGTATTGGTCAACGGCTTGCCGCTGATCCATATCGAGCTGAAGCGCCGGGGCGTTCCCATTCGGGAAGCCTTCAACCAGATCGACCGCTATCAGCGGGACAGCTTCTGGGCATCCAGCGGACTGTATGAATTCGTGCAGATCTTCGTGATCTCCAACGGCACAAATACGAAGTATTATTCCAATACCACCCGTTTCAACCATATCAAGGATGCCAAAGCGCAGAAAGCCAAGAAGTCCAAAACCAGCAATAGCTTTGAGTTCACTTCGTTCTGGGCGGATGCGAACAACCGCATTATCCCCGATCTTGTGGACTTTACCAAGACCTTTTTCTGCAAGCACACCATTCTGAATATTCTTACCCGCTACTGCGTGTTCACGGCGGAAAATATGCTGCTGGTGATGCGGCCATATCAGATCGTCGCCACCGAGCGCATTCTGAACCGTATTGAGATCGCCAACAACTACAAGAAATACGGCACCGTAGCAGGCGGCGGGTACATCTGGCACACCACCGGCAGCGGCAAAACACTGACCTCTTTCAAGACGGCGCAGCTTGCTACCAAGTTGGACTACATCGACAAAGTGCTTTTCGTTGTGGACCGCAAGGATCTGGACTATCAAACGATGAAGGAATATGACCGCTTTGAAAAGGGAGCTGCCAACAGCAACACCTCTACGGCAGTCCTGAAGCGCCAGTTGGAGGATGACAATGCAAGAATCATTATCACCACCATTCAGAAGCTCGCCACCTTTATCAAGAAGAACGCCGGACACAGCGTTTTTGATAAGCGAGTTGTTATCATTTTTGATGAGTGCCACCGGAGTCAGTTCGGAGATATGCATCAAGCCATCACCAAATACTTTAAGAAGTACCATCTGTTCGGCTTTACCGGCACGCCCATCTTTGCAGTCAATGCAGGCATAAGCAAGAATCCCGCACTCCGCACGACAGAGCAGGCTTTTGGCGATCAGCTCCACTCCTATACCATTGTGGACGCCATCAATGACAAAAACGTGCTGCCCTTCCGGGTGGACTACATCAAGACAATGGATGCCGAGCCGGATATTGACGACAAGGAAGTTTGGGACATCAACCGGGAAAAGGCGTTTCTTGCCCCGGAACGCATCCGACTGGTCACGGATTACATTCTGACGCATTTTGACCAGAAGACCTACCGGGGTGATAAAACCTATACATACAGCGTATTGCAGAATATCGCCGAGGTTGCCTCTGCCGGCAGCAAGCAGCAGATCGAGGAAATCAAGCAGAAGCAGCGGGTCAGCGGGTTCAACTCCATCTTTGCCGTGTCCAGTGTGGATGCTGCAAAGCTCTACTACGCCGAGTTTCAGAGGCAAATGGCGGAAAATCCGCAGAAGCGGCTGAAGGTTGCCGTCATTTACAGCTATGGAGCGAATGAGGAAGAAACGGATGGTATTCTTGACGAGGAGAATCCGGAGGATACCTCCGCACTTGACCAAAGTTCCCGTGATTTTCTGGATGCGGCCATCCGTGACTACAACGGGATGTTCCACACCAACTATTCCACAGACGGGAACAAATTCCAGAATTACTATAAGGATGTTTCCCTGCGGATGAAGAACAAGGAACTTGACCTGCTGATCGTGGTCAATATGTTCCTGACCGGCTTCGACGCCACGACGCTGAATACGCTGTGGGTGGATAAAAACCTGAAAATGCACGGGCTGATCCAGGCCTATTCCCGCACCAACCGGATTCTCAATTCCATCAAGGTGTTCGGCAACATCGTTTGCTTCCGCAATCTGCAAAAGCGCACCGACGATGCAATTTCTCTGTTTGGTGATAAGGAAGCGGGCGGTATCGTACTGATGCGTGGCTATAAGGATTACTACTTTGGCTACGAGGATGCCGACGGAAAATATCACCCAGGCTACCAGGATATGATTGAGGAATTGACAACTAAATTTCCACTGACAGAGGAACGCATTACCGGCGAACAGCGGCAGAAGGAGTTTATCGTTTTGTTCGGTGCGATTCTGCGTATGCGCAACCTGCTGTCTTCGTTCGACGAGTTTGCCGGAAGCGAAATTTTGAGCGAGCGGGATTTTCAGGATTATCTTGGCCGCTATCAGGACTTACGGGATGAGTGGAAAAACCGCAAGCCCGGTGGCGAAAAAGAGGACATCACCGATGACATCGTTTTTGAAATCGAGCTAATCAAGCAGATCGAGATCAATATTGACTACATCCTGCTTCTGGTACAGAAATACCACGATTCACACTGTGATGACAAGGAAGTGCTTATCACGATCCGCAAAGCAGTGGACGCCAGTCCTGAACTGCGCAGCAAGAAGGCACTGATCGAAACCTTCATTGCCGGAATCAACGATGTATCAGATGTGATGCTGGAATGGCGCACCTTTGTCGCCGAAGAAAAAGAACGGCAGCTTGTTGCAATCATTCAGGAGGAAAACCTGAAAGACGATGAGACTCGCCGCTTTATGGAGAGCTCTTTCCGTGACGGCTCTGTTAAAACGACAGGCACGGATATTGACCGGCTGATGCCGCCGATCTCCCGCTTCGGCGGTGGAAACCGTGCAGAGAAGAAGCAGACCATCATTGAAAAGTTGAAGGGTTTCTTCGACCGATTATTCGGCATCGGGTAAGCAGGTCTTAGGGTGTCCCTAACGAGGCCTTTTGCGAGCTCGACAGAACGGAGCAAAAAGGCACTGCTCGCTCAGATGGTACAGACATCGGGCGACGCACTGTTTAGCTCCAGAGGAGTAGAAACAGTCTGCTCGTTCAGACAGTACAGTTCCTTCCTAAGCGCAGAAAAGAGGCGCAGCCGGTACGCATTTGCATACTGGTTGCGCCTCCGATTCCGATCAAATTTTGTTGCTGCTTACACGAAAATGACCTCTGCATTTACGATTTCTGTAGCTCGATTGCGGATGTTATTGCGCCGCCTGACCCATTCCAGCGGGTCACTTGCCTTGAGTTTTTCGTTCAAGTTTTCTTTTTCGGACAGTTCCTTCACAAGCGTATCAAACATCGCCTGTGCCAGGGATTCCACCTTAGCAAGATAATCGTTCAGCGTCCCGGTGGTCAACAGATTGTAGTATCTCACCCGGTGGTTCTCCTTCCAAAATCGCCGGTGTCGCTGTCCAAAAACACCAATTTGCACCTCGATTTGATTATCAATCTCGAGATTCGGCAGATAATAATCACCCGCCTGTCGGTATGTGCCACCCAGCTTTTCAAACTCCGTCTTTATGCTTTCCTCCATTCACCCCGTGTATACGACCTTGAACTTCTTGCGCTTTGCACCGATGATTTTCAGCAGCACTTCGTCAACAGCGTCGGTATATCTGCCCTCTGTGAAGAGCCTGCTGCGCAGATCATTCAGACTTCCAATAAGAAGCCGCCGCTCTGCATCATCCATTGCAAGATGATATTTCTGTTTCATATTATGCCCTCCTTGTGTTATCATTGTATCGGATAGGCCAGTAAAAATCGAATGTGCTAATAAAATTCTAAAGAAACTGTTCGTGTGCGAAATGAAATATATGTGTTTCTGCCGGTTAATTCATTGTTTTATGAAATCCGTTATCAGCACTCGACCAAAGCAATATAATCCGAACCTTACTCCGATTGGAGACGGGTTCGGATTTGTCTATTATTTCCAATATCCTAACTTTAACAGCAAAATCAAGAAATACATTGTTTATGAGATTTGAATCAAGGCAGAGAGTTTACACATATACTCTCTGCCTTGATTTTATGCTATATTTTTATGATTTGGTTGATTTTCTTTTTTTCCGCTGACCGTCAGTTGTCGTGTAAGTTATATATTTATATCTGTCAATCCACTTAACACAGTATCCCAATATTCTCGATAAATTTTTCTTTGCTCTAGCTATGAACAACCGCCATATCTATAGCGTTCATAAGTCGGAGCTTTTTACTGTCACCACGAATTGCAGTTCTATATTCTCTTTGATTCATTGAGCGTTATTTCGGCTTCTGATAGGGCGTTAATACTTCAAGCCCGAACTGCTGACATATTTCATCCGAACGATTCCGCAGTTCTTCCAAGCCTTTCTCATTTATCTGAATCTTTAATCCCGTTTCGCTGTTCACAGAATTTACATCAAAGTGATTATGCCAATGGTCACGGTCGATATGCGTAGCCACGACTACCTCAAATCCTTCAAAGGCTTTTGGCGTTTCCAAATCTATCTGATGTATCTGCTGAGGAGTTGCTCCGCAATCCGGCTTGAAGGATTGCACATACTGTTTGAAGAACACTCCCTTTGCTTTATTGAAACGATGCTTTGTCGCCAAAAATTCATTGAAAGCGGCTTCCGGAACACAATTCTGACCGCTGACAAGCTTATATGAACAGTAATTCTCATTGTCATAAAACATAATTTTCTTATCCTGCATTACATAATCAAGAACTCTTTTCATTGCCGTTGCAGTTTGCGTTTTTTCGGAAATAGCTACAAAGGTTGCCATTACGAACACCTCCTTGCTATCTCGTCAAGCATAACAACAGCATTTGAATACTGTTCTTTCAACTCAAATAGCTCAGGGCAGATAATTTTGCCCATATTGCAAAGAGTCGTAAGCTGATTAAGATTTCTGCCGATTGCTTTAACCTCTTTAAGAATTTTGGGTAATCCGTCAACAATCGTTATTTGCTTATTCAATGCCGAGCGTGTGACAAATTCAGTAAAATTCATATTTGCCTTATCCGCTTTTGATTTGATTAAATCGTATTCGTTTTCACAAAATCTCAATGCCCCCAGTTTGTTTTTAGTAATTGTTTTGGTTGTAATCCTCTCTTTCTGTAAAATAAGGGGTTCGGGGATTCCCCGACAAGCGTTTGTATATCGGCTGCCGTATTGCGGCGGTCGTATATACAAACAATATGCTTGCCTATTCCAACGGGATAGTATTCTACTGCTATCATACAGCAATAACTTCTTTCAATGATATATAAAAACCCCTGCGTAAATACTGTATAGATATACCTTGACAGTATCCTCGCAGGGATTTGTTTTGCGTTTATAGATTTGTCAAAGAGCACTTACAGCAGAGAAAAATAATCTGAGTGAGCATTTATTTTACCGGAGATTGCGCCCTGCGTCAAGGCTCATTTCTGAAAAATAGTTACTAAATTTTTATACGATTATTGCATTTTAATATTTAATGTGATAAAATAAAATTGCGAAACAAATTTTAATAATTTTGCTGCTTAGTGAGTGTGTATTTTTATCTCGGTAAAAATACAGGCTCTGTTTTCACACACTCTGGCAGCGTTGAAAATTTGTTTCGCAGCAATTAGAGCTATGTATTTTTCGTGCGTGGCTTCGGCTGCGCACTTTTTATTTTGAGGGGGATCATTTATGAAAAGAATAGTATCTGTTTTATTAGTTGTTTGTGTGCTGACTTCTATGATTTCAGTAGGAATAGTAACAAGTTCTGCAAGTACAATATCATCATCAGACGACTATTATACCTACAAAGAATCATACATAAAAAATTATTGCAGCTATGATTACCTTGTAAATGAAATGAGATTGCCTTATAGAGCTTTTGTCGAAACGCTTGACAAAGATACTGCATTTCAAGTTGAACTTGATGCCTGGAAATTAGCTACTATTTCACCGGATTCTCTTGCAACTGAAATAACACAGACACAGCAATGTAAGTATTACGAGGCTATATTAATAGATTTACTTGTTAGAAATACGCAGGAAGAATCATTTATTGAAAATGTTCAGTCTTTTAAGGATTCTATCCACGTTTCCGCATGGAAAAAATATGTAGACTATAACAGTAATATATTGATTGATACTCCCATTACATCCGAAAACGCAGATGCTATATTAAAAGAGATTAAAAGTATGGGTAATTTTGGCAAAGCATTAGAATATGCGGATACAATTAGTGATTATATTGATTATGCCGTTGATATATCTGATTTATTTGATAAGCTTAGTAAACTTGAAATGATAGCACAAATATCGGAAAGTTATGCAGAAGTTTTAAATATAATGTCAAGCAAGTGCGGTAATAATGTGTATCTTAATACTGCGATTGATAATGTTGCTCTGGTATTTTCGAAAGACCTTACCGTTGAACAAATCAAGTCCATTTTTATTGCTAAATCTGCTCCGTATGTTGTTTTTGAAGAATTTATGAAAGAGGCAAAAAAGCAAGTCATAAGCTATTTAGGTATGGCTGGTTTAGCTATAGACCTTGCACAATCAGTCGGTACTGTTGTTGCTAACTCTTGGTTTGGAACCGAAGATATGATCAATGATTACTATGAGATGAGTTCTTTGTATGAAATTGAAGATTTATTAAGAACAGCTGTATTGAATACAAACGGTAGTACATTTTGCGCGGCGTTTAAAATGTATGAAAACATCTGTCTTATGGGATGTGATTATTCCAAAAAGTATGTTGAACCTCTTTATACATCACTTTTTGGAAAGTTATTTGCTTGGGCAACCAATCAGAATTATGAAAATTACTCCGCCCAGCTTGACGATTTAAAAAAACAGCTTTCGTTTATGTTTGAGATGATTGATGTAGGTGCTAATTCTTGGTATGTTATAGATACAGGCAATACAGAAAATATGAATATTGTAAATGAGAGCTTTACAATTATTCAATATACAAAAGAAGATTACAATAATCAGAATAAAGATATAAAATTAGATGCTTATAGTACATATGGTAGTAATAGAGGTTATGATATTACACTTACTAAAGATATGGTAATAAACAATAATTTTGTTGCTACCAGCGGTACGATTGATTTAAACGGGCATACACTAACAATAAATGGAAACTTATTACAACCAAGCGGACAAATGTATATAGATGGAGGAACACTTGAAGTAAATGGAGATTACAGAATTCAGTCATATGAAAAGAACTCAGTTACTGACGAAATGGAATATGTTTCTTCAAGTGGTTACTTAGTAATGGAAAAATCAAAAGATATTGTAGAAATTGCAGGCGATTTTATCATACAAAGCAATGCAGTAGATAGAAGAAGCGGTCCGATTGGATATTATAATGTTTCTAAGAACGTGTTTAAGTATGGAACAATGAAGGTAGGTGGCGATTTTAAGCAAATAAATGGAACTAACGGCACATATGGTGACTCGTCAAATAATTATACTTGTAGTGAAGATCACACAGTAATATTTAATGGTACGCAACCGCAACATATTTATTTTGAGAGTTTAGATTCTAATTTTAACAAATTAGTAGTTACTAACAATAACCTTGTTTGGTCCGGTAAAATGAACATAACAACTCTCTGCAGTGATATGACAGTTGATTCTAATAATCTTTCAATTTATAAAATAGATTTAAACGGAAAAAAAGCTGTCATTAATAATGATGTATCAATGGATACTTATAGTACATATCCTGCTGAAATAGACTTAAATAAAGGTTATTTTATTATAAATGGAAACTTATTACAACCAAGCGGACAAATGTATATAGATGGAGGAACAC